>Ga0187769_10000075_pt1 | contig 48519 bp, 49 predicted proteins | sample 0116_SJ02_MP02_1_FD_133140 | JGI IMG/M metagenome (GOLD analysis project Ga0187769, IMG submission 133140) | Tropical peat soil microbial communities from peatlands in Department of Meta, Colombia - 0116_SJ02_MP02_10_MG | ecosystem: Environmental > Terrestrial > Soil > Wetlands > Peat | place...
ACCCCCGCCACGAACATCCTCAGGACACGCCACCGTCCCCGCTTCGCACGGAAGACGAGTCTGCCTGAACCCCGGTTGACGGCCGAGAGGCGGGGACCGACCGCTCAGACGTCCTTTCCGCGCAAGGGAGAGCCGTCGCGAGTGCGCTGGGCATGCCCGCGGAAATACGAGAGCAGGTCTTCGGGTGACCGACGGCACTGCCGGTTCACGCCTGGAGGAGCGGTGAGCCGGACGGCTCGCTGGTGGCCGCTTTGACGGCCGAAGGGGGAAGAGCACGAGGACGCCCGCGACCTTCTGCGATTCGTCCCGCTGCAGGAGCCAACTTGCGGCCGTCGCGCACTTCTGCTCCGGTCGGATCGTTAGCAGCGATCTTGCAAGCACCGGACACGTGGGCCGAGCGCGCAATTGGCGAGGAGCGGGAGCGAAGACTTGGCGCGGTGCCGACCTGCTCTGAGTTCACCGCGCTACCCGGCCGCATCGCCGGGGTTTGGCCTTGATTTGGCGGCCGGTCCGGGCGGTAGCGCTCGCGGGCGTGATGTCAGCTCGCGATTCGTGGCTTTGTGCGTATGGTGAGAACGCGTGGCAGGCGCCGGCACGGTTGACGCATCGGAACCGGACGAGGCGCTACCTACGCGATCCGAGGATCGGGGGCGACCTTTCGACGGGCCTGGCGGCGCTCCGGGGCACGGGCACCGGACGGTTCCTCAGCCGTGGCCGGTTCGGCTGCGGCGGCGATCGCTTGCAGAGCCGCCAGGTGCCCGCGCAAGGCCGTGCGTCCTGGCTTGGTGAGCGTGACCTGCCGGCGAGAACGTGAATCCGCCCGCACACGGGAAACCTCCACGTACCCGGCTTCAGCGAGCGCTGACAGGTGCTTGCTTAGAACCGAATCCGAGATTTCCAGGCTGTCCCGTATGTCGGAGAACGGCAACCACCGCACGGGTGAGAGCATCGCGCATATTTGTAGACGCAAGGGTGCGTGGATCAGCTCGTCAAACGCTGCTTCGCTCACCGTGGCCACGCCCGAGATGTACGACGCCGATAGGAAGCCTGCGCGGCGAACAGGCAGGCCGCAACGATCACAGTCACGGCTGCACCGAGTCCCCAGCTGGCAAGGGCGGAATTGTCGTGGCTGGCGAGCAGATGGGGGCCGATCACGCCGCCAACGAGCACCGCGACGGAGATGAGCGTCACTTCAGTGACGCCCCACTTAGGCTTCGGCCACGAACGCAACGGACGCCACTGGTTGCGAGCGGACATCTTCAGAAGCTCGGCAAGGGACCACACGGCGGCGATGATGGTCACCACGTTTCCCGGTCCCTTGTACGCGGGCGCGATGGTCTGCGCTCCGCAGAAGACGCTCAACGCGAGGATGAACCCCGCTGGGGTCGTCGCACGACGGACCGATGCGTCGTGTGCCTGGCGGGCGGTCCCTAGCTGCTCTCGGGCCCCGCTGGGAGGGATCGGACCCGACGACTGATTTTCCATACCGGAAAGTTAGCATATGACTTGCCGATACGGAAAGTCACGCGAGCTTGTACGTCTGCCGGTGCGTCCTCCTTCGATTCATCGGGCACGAACCAACGCTTGGTCAGAAGGGTGCTCCCCGCACGATCCTCAAGCAAGCATCCGATGACGCCAGCGTTCAAGCCGAGTTGCGCTTACACAGAGCGACGCGCATCTCAGCACACATGCACAGAACCCGGCCCGACCGTCGGATACCGTTGGCCGCGTGGAGGAGATACGCCATCAATTCCGTGAAGACCTGGCCGAGCTAGAGCGCCAAGCCCTCGATGGCCTCGAGATGGTGATCGGATCATTAGACCGCGTGCTCGCGCCGTCGAGATCGGCGACGACCTCGAACTGCGCGAATGGGCCATGTTCATGATCCTTGTCGCCCGCGCGATCGAGCGCATCGCGGACAACACCGTCGACATTGCCGAGCAGACCGTATTCGTCGTAACCGGCCTGTTCCGCGAGTTCACCGACGCCTCGCAGCCCGCGTAACACAAGCGCCACCAGGCCAGCCCGACCGTAGCAACACATGCGGAACCAAATTACCTATGCTCCGGACGCGGAAAGGAGACACTTCACCTCCGCGGTCCGTGCCTACCCTCACGTCGAAGGGATGGCTCTCGCCGGGCCGGAGCCTTTCGCTTCCGCTCGAGATTCACCAGTCTGAGCACTGCTGTCGCTCCCGAGCAAGACCAGCGAACCCTTGAGATCGCTAGCGACGAGAGCACAGCTCTCCAAGAATGCCCAAGAGTTCGCGATGCTCGACGGCGCTCGTGGAATAGAGGACGAGGAGGAGCGGCGTTTCCATTCGAAGCAGCGCGCCGATTGAGTGCGCCCGGCGGTCGCCGCTGCTAGCCGCTGGCGGCTCGGTCAGCAAGCGCCGCTGGATGTCGCTCTCTCGGCCAAGCGGGCACCATGCCGGCCTCGACGCGATCGACGTCGGCGTTGTCGCAAGGGACAATAGGGAGCACTGGACGACGCACTGTCCTGGACACTGTTGGTCGGCCTGCCGACGCGACAGCCGCGCACATCGGGGTCGCGTGCGTGCCGCGATTCTGCCTACGCGCAGCGATCCCGTCGTTTGCTCCATCAGCGACGGTGCACAAACGGCCGCGCTGGTGCTCCCGCCCGAACGCGGGCACGTTTGAGAGCGGCTGAGCTCGCGCCCTGATCCTCGATCGAACGGCGAGCGGAGCACCAGTGCGCGCCGGAGATATATGGTCATCCGGCGACGCCCATCAGCCAAACCCAGTCCCCGGTGGTCGGCCGGCCTCGAGGGAGAAGGACGTCGTCCACCCCACCAGGAGAGGAGACCAATGTTTGCCGTCATCGGCCGAGTTGAGCTCAAGCCGGATCGAGCGGACGAAGCGGTCGCCATGATCGGCGAGCGAGCAGCGGCGATGGTGCAGGGTATGCCCGGGTTTTCTGGTGGCTACTGGGCCCGGAACCTGGACGGAGACGACATTCAGCACACCTTCTGGTTGTTCGACAGTGAGGAGAACGCTCGCCAAGCTGCGGCCACGTTCACGTCGCTGCGCGACCTGCCGGATGCCCCGGCCACGTTCGTCAGCGTGAATGTTTGCGAGGTCGTCGGCCAGGCTTAAACATCCGAAGAGCCGCCCAACAGGAGTCGTGACGAGCGCCGCGACCCGACGAGCGCGTCCCGGATTCGTGGTTCCCCACGCCGATATCGCGCTGTGGTTCCTGACTAGGTTCGGCGAGGGCGGTCCCGACCAGCAGGGAGCGTCGCGGACCGCCGATGTTGGTCGGGCGCGCCGCCGACCGGGTCTGCACGTGGCGGCGGCGCGCGTGGCATCGAGCGGACGAGCGTCGGGCAGCACCTTCGGCACGTGGCCGCGCAGCGCACCCGGCCGCACCGAGCAACTGTGACCGCGGGTCACGTCCGGCTGCGCCCTCGGCGTCTCGCCGTGGGGCCCTTGCGCTGGCCGACGACCGACGGTAGGTTTTACACAATCTCACTATGTAAAAGAAGGAGTTCGCAGATGAGCGCAACCGCCACATCCCCTGCGACGCCGGAGCTCCCGCCCACCCCCGAAATGTCGGTCGATCGCGGCCGGTCATCGAGTACGCTGGCCGCCAGCGTCGAGCCCGTCAATCCGCACCACCGGGGCGGGAGGGTTCTGTTCGAGGTCCGGTTCACGAGCCCGATGAGCGATCTGGACCTACCACCATTCCGGCCTTTTCCTCGAGCGCGGGTCCGGCGAATCCCAGTGGCTCCTGCAGGCCCGGACATGGGGCAGACCCGCGCCTCAGGCCGTTCACGAGTGGCATCTCCTCGCCGCCCAGGCGGCGCGCCAGCTTGACCCGCACGTCACGCTACCCGAGCGCCTGGCCAGCGCGCAGCCCGCGCCAGCCAGCGCGCCAGCTGGCGGTACGCGCCCGGGGGCTCACCACCCGGGCGGGCATCCGCCGCGATGCTGCCTGTGAGAAACTTCGCGCGTGGCCTTTGGCGAGAGCGACGGTCCGGGTGATGTGCTCGCCCAGCCGACGCGGGCGCGGCTGTTCGCGCGGCTGGCCAGCCTGGGTCGCCCGGCGCGCTTGCCGCGCGGGCGCCCCCCCCGGCGGAGGTATCCCAGACCTGATGGAGCGTCCCGAGCGCCTGACCGTGCCCACGTGCATCGGCTGCGGGGCGATGGGCCGGTTCGGGACCTGTGAGACCGGCTGCCGGGAGGAGAAACTCGAACTCGTGCGGGCGGCCGCGCACGCCGCGATCGCCAGCCTGGAGGCAACAGCCGAGAAAGCGGGTGAAGCGTTTCGCGAGGTGGCGGAGCGGCTTCTCTCAGGGTCGCCCGAAGGGGATCGGCAATCGCAGGCCGCCTACTGCTCGTTGCAGGAACAGGCCCGGGCCGCGCTCGCGGAACACGTGGACGCCGACGACCGAGAGATCGATTGGGATGAGCCGGCGGAGGCGGCGACGACCTGGTGGTGCCCCGACTGCGGCGCGATCGACGCGCCACAGCCGTGCTTGGGGATCTGCGTCTGGAGGCCGGTCGAGTGGGTGCGCCGCGACCTCTATGAACGCGAGCGCGAGCGAGCGCTCGTCGCACACGCCCGCCAGCGGGCGCTTCGGCAGGTGCTGCGACGGATCGCGTTCGTGACCCCGCGGCCGGGGCAGTGGGAGCGCAACTGGGAGGCGCTCCAGACCCAAGCGGCCCGCTCCTCGCCTCAGTGAGTCGAACTGGTGGCGTCCGAGGAGCAGCACTCTCGTCAGGTGTGCGACCGCCCCCGTATTTGCAGCGGTCTCGATCGAGGTAACCGGCCTCTCTGACATTGCTGGCTTGGAACGCCACCAGCCGCCAGCTTCTCCGGGGCGAGACTTCTGGTTCGTCGCCTCAGCGGCTCACAAGGGATCGGAGGTTGCCAGCTGACCGGCATCCGTCGCGGGGCGTACATTCCCGGCCATGGCGCGTCGCGCGAACCTACGCAGAAGGCAATCTCGCCCGGGACGTCGAGGCGGGGCCGCGAACGCCGAGCCCATAGATCCGCTCGAGGACGTGTTCGAGTGCGGCGGAGAGTTGATCTTCGCCGTCGGCTTCACGCCCGGCGGCGCTCCGTACGGACCACGCGTCGAGATCGTGGACGGCGAACTTCGGTTCCCCGGCGACGACGAACCGCTGGATCTCAACGCCGAGATCTGACGACCCGCACCAATTCATCTCGCTCGCGGGTGCCCAACCGCTTTGTCGCCCGCTGGGCACTCGGGTCGCGGACTGGCGCTTCGGCCGTACGCCGACGCCGAGCAGAAGCCACGAGCGACCAGAATCGCGCCGACGAGACGACCGAGCCTTCGTGGATGCAGCAGTCTGGTGGCGCCGGCGGCGGGTGACTCCGTGACGCCTACAGCAGTCGCCGCGGTCTGGTGACTGGTTTGCGGCGCGAGCAGCAGCCGAACCTGGGTTACGCAGCATGGGGTGGTGCTTGCCGCCTACGACCATGCCGGCTAGCACCAGGTCACTGGCGCGGTCCGATCGTGGGGCGAATGACTAATCGCGATCGAGCATCGGTAGGTACGCGCATAAGGCCGGCGGCAACGTCCCCGGACGTTTATTCGGTGGCATGCTGAACGCGTGAAGCGTCATCCGGCGCTTGTGCAGCTCTCCCGAGACCATCATCACGCGCTCCTGGTTGCGCAACGCTTGAAGCGGGCCGTGCACTCCGAGGCGGACGCGGCGCGGGCCGCCTTCATCGAGTTTTGGGAGGCTGACGTCCGAGTTCACTTTCGCGAGGAGGAGGAGATTTTGCTGCCCCGCTTGGCGAGGTTCGCAGACCTGGATGAGCCAATCGTCGCGCGGGTGCTGATCGATCACGTTCGGATCCGCTGCCTTGCCCGAGCTCGTTCGGTTGGTGTTGCTGCTGGCTCCAAGCGCACGGCAGCACGGGCGATAGCGTCTGGGCGAGTCGAGCACCCAGTCTTGGGCCGGTCTTGCACTGCATCCTCGAATGTTTGGGAGGTAAGGATCCCACCCCCCGGGACGCTAAGACCATGTGCCGTGCTGCGCTGCCAGCTCACTTCTGACCGTGCTTTCGGTGCGGCGAGTCGCGCTTGCCGCGAACGAGGTCGGGCCTGATGTCTATGCTCGTGCCCCGATGGACCACACGCTCGACCGTGGTGATTCGGTCTCGGAGCGGACGTCGCAGGGTTGGCTTGACGCGCTCCGTGCAAGCGGGCCGCCCCAGCAAGAGGCGATGGCTGATCTTCACCGGCTGCTCTTACGCGCGGCAAGGTTTGAGCTGAGCCGCCGCCGCGCTGCGCTCAGCCATGTGCGGGGCGAGGAGCTTGAAGACATCGCGTTGCAGGCCGCCAACGACGCGATGGTCGCCGTGCTCGCGAAGCTCGATGAGTACCGCGGCGCGAGTCGCTTCACGACATGGGCGTACAAGTTCGCGTTGCTCGAGGCGGGTGTCAAGCTGCGCCGGCGCGCCTGGCAGGGGCGCGAGGTCGTCCTCCAGCCGGACTCCTGGCCGGCCTTCGCCGATCAGGGGTCCTCGGCGCAGGAGCTTCTCGAGCGAGCTGAGCTTCTGAACGCCCTGCGCAACGCGGTCGAGGGCGCGCTGACCCGCCACCAGCGAGACGTGTTCGTGTCGCTTGCGCTCAACGAGGTACCGATCGACGTGTTGGCGGAGCGGCTTCAAACCAGTCGGGGCGCGCTGTACAAGACGCTGCACGACGCGCGTCGCAAGCTGCGGCGGGAGCTCGCGACGGCCGGTTTTGTCGTGCCCGAGGCTGGCGTACGCGAGGAGGAAGCACGATGAGCAGCGAACAGGATCGCGAGTTGGTGGAGCGGTTGCTGGGCCCGGCGGGTCCCGAGGTGGGTTGCGACGAGTGTTTCGAGATGCTCGACCAGTACGTTGAGCTCGAGCTCGCTGGTCTTGACGCCGAGGAGCGTCTTCCGGGCGTACGTGCCCACTTCGAAGGGTGCGGTGCGTGTCGGGAGGAACATGACGCGCTGCTCGAGCTGGCTTCGGCCGACGGTCCGCACGCTCGTTAGTTGGTGGTCGTGACCACGGGCGGTTTAGACGGCTGGCGGGAGCTCAACATCCAGCGGGGCCGCGATCCTGGCCGCCAGCCACGGCGGGCACCGGCGGTCGACCAGTTCGAGGATGGCGTGCAGGTCGATGTCCGCGGTGTGGACGAGCACGGTCGCCTCGCGCCGGGAGAAGCCGGCCGCGGTGAGCTGGCTGGTCCGCCAGGCAAGCAGCCGTTCGGCTTCGCTCGCCTTGCCCCGGTGCCTACCATGCGGGACTGGATCGCTCATCCGCGTTGGACTCGTGCCGAGTGGGGGATTGGCATATTCGGGGAGCGGCGTCTCACTGGTCCTCGCCGGCGTGTCTCCGGCGACTCGCGTGCGCGCAGGTAACGCCGGGCGTCGCTGCGACGTGGCTCGATCAGCTCGTCCGCGCGACTGAAATCGGTTGGCTTGACCGGTAGTGGGCGCGGCGGGGGAAGGATCACGATGTCAATCTCGCGGCTGACGGCCGCCGGCTCCGTCTGGAGCCGTCGCCCGATGTGCAGCCTCGTCGCGTGAAGGAGCATCGGTAGCGCCCCACGTGGGGCCTCGTCGAGCGCGCAGGGTGGACCGGTGGGAAGGACGTAGATCCTGTTCGCTCCAAGCTCGAGCGCGTGATTGAGCGGAGCGTTGTTCGACGCCCGACCGTCGATCAGTCGGCGCCCTTCGCGTGCAACCGCCTGGAAAATGCCAGGGATCGCGGCGCTCGCCATGACGGCGTCCACAGCGGCCCCTCGGACAGCCGGACCTCCTCGCCGGTCAGGACGTCCGTGGTGATCACGTGCAGGGGCACCGGCGACGCCTGCAGGCGCTCGATGATCGCGCGTGCTCGAGGATCAGCCGAGGAAGACCGCGAGCGGGCACGAGATGGTTGCGGGCGCCAAGGAAGCCGACGATCAGGTCGGGGGTGATGCTGCGCTCGTACAGGGCCGCGAGCATTCCCGCCTGGACCGACCCAAGCCTCGCGCCGCCGGAGAGAACGAACGCGCTCGATCTTCTCTCGCCGTTCATGTGCGGTTAGCGCGCGCAAGGGAACCGATCCTTACGGCCGCTCTTCGCCGCTGTTCCGGCCCGTTCTCCGACACGTGACCTCCGAGGTAAGACGGACGTCGGTGTGGTCGCAAAGGCCGTGAATGGTTCTCGCAACTTCGAGGAGATGAGCACATGTCCACTGCCACGTTCACGACTACTGAGACGGCCACCGCCCCGTCTATTCGCGCCGCCGTCGCACGAGCGAAGGATGATCCGGCGTATCAGGCGTTCTGGCTATTGCGGATCGGCTTCACGGTTCTGCCGATTGTGTTTGGCGCCGACAAGTTCGCCAACGTCCTGGTCGACTGGGAGAAGTACCTGGCGCCGTGGATCCGCCATGCCAGCCCGCTCAGTGCGACCCACACGATGCATGTCGTCGGGGTGATCGAGATCGTCGCGGGCGTGCTCGTGGCGGTCGAGCCGCGTTATGCGGCCTACGTCGTGGCCGGATGGCTGGCGGGGATAGTCGTCAACCTGTTGTCCTACTCCGGCTATTACGACGTCGCGCTTCGCGACTTCGGGCTGATGCTGGCCGCCCTGGCCCTCGCCCGGCTGGCGTCGAAGTACGACCCTCCGGGGCTGCGGAGGATCCGCTGAGGCGCTGCAAGGCTTGGTCCGCGATGACGTTCGCACGCGTGATGAGTTCCTTGAGCCTGGCCGGAGGGAGAAAGACATGAGCAAGCAGACGTTCGTGATCGTCGGCGCCAGCCTGGCTGGTGCCAAGGCCGCCGAGGAGCTGCGCGAGCGCTGCTTCGGTGGGCGGGTGGTGTTGATCGGGACCGAACCGGATCGGCCGTATGAGCGCCCGCCGCTGACCAAGGACTACCTGCGGGGCGAGTCCGAGCGCGAGAAGGCGTACGTTCACGAGCCAGGGTTCTACGAGCAGCGTGAGATCGAGCTGCGGGCTGAAGGTCACCCTGCTCGACCCGTTGCCGCTGCCGAGCGAGCGGATCTTCGGCGCCGAGATCGGATCCTTCTACCGCGACGCGCACGCGAGCCACGGCGTCGACCTGCGTCTCGGCGAAGGGGTCGAGTCGTTCGAGGGAGACGAGGTCGTCGCGCGGGTGCGCACCAGTGCCGGCGGGGAGATCGATTGCCACTTTGCCGTGGTCGGGATCGGCGTCGCGCCGCGCGTGGCGCTCGCGCAGGACGCCGGGCTGGACGTCGACAACGGGGTGGTCGTCGACGAGCGGCTTCAGAGCTCGGCGGCGAACGTGTTCGCCGCCGGTGACGTCGCCAACGCCTGGCATCCGTTCTACGGGCGGCGGATCCGGGTCGAGCACTGGGCCAACGCGCTCAACCAGGGGCCGATCGCCGCGCGATCGATGCTCGGCGAGAAGGTCAGCTACGACCGGATCCCGTACTTCTTCTCCGACCAGTACGAGGTCGGGATGGAATACAGCGGGTACGCCACCGAGTGGGACGAGGTCGTGTTCCGCGGCGATCGCGACGCCGGCGAGTTCATCGCCTTCTGGGTTCGAGATCAGCGAGTCGTTGCGGGGATGAACGTCAACGTCTGGGACGTCAACGAGTACGTGCAGGCGCTGATCCGCTCGCGCCAGACCGTCGACGCGGCCGCTCTGAGCGATCCCGATACGCCCCTCGACGCGCTGGCCGGCGGTCACGTCGCGCGCAGTTGAGACGGTCTGAATGCCGCCAAACACCAACCTGCAACTGCTGCGCAAGGCGGGTGTCTCGATCTGGCTCGACACCCTGTCGCGCCAGCTGCTCGAGAGCGGCGAGTTCGTGGAGCTGATCAGCGACTACGCCGTGACCGGCGCGACATCGAACCCGACGATTTTCGCCAAGTCAATCACCGGCTCAGACCTCTACGACGAGCAGCTGCGCCGCCTCGTCGCGGCAGGCGAGGACGACCCCCAAGAGCTGTTCTTCTCGCTCGCGCTCGACGACGTCCGCGAAGCCGCTCGGCTGCTCCGCCCCGAATACGACCGCTCCGGCGGCCTCGACGGATTCATCTCGTTCGAGTGCACCCCCGATCTTGCCGACGACACGGAGGCGACGATCGCTCAGGCCACCGAGCTGTGGAAGCGCCTCGATCAGCCAAACGTGATGATCAAGGTGCCCGGCACCGAGGCCGGCCTGCCCGCGATCGAGGCGCTCACACGACGCGGCGTCAACGTCAACATCACGCTGCTGTTCTCGATCGCGCGCTACGAGCAGGTGATCGACGCCTACCTGCGAGGGCTCAGCGCCAGGGCGCAGGCGCGGGAGCCGCTTGACGCGATCACCTCGGTGGCGTCGTTGTTCCTGTCGCGAATCGACACGAAGGTGGACACGCAGCTAGCGGACGACTCACCGCTGCGCGGCCAGGTCGCGCTCGCCAGCGCCCGGGTCGCCTACCAGCGCTACCTGGCCAAGTTCTCCGGCCCGGAGTGGGAGCGGCTCGAGCGGGCCGGCGCCAGGCGCCAGAGGCCGCTGTGGGCGAGCACCGGGACGAAGAACCCCGACTACTCGGACGTCATCTACATCGAGCAGCTCGTGGGGCCGGACGTGGTCAATACGATGCCCGAGCAGACGCTGCGCACGTTCGCCGACCACGGCGAGGTGGCACGCACGCTCGCTGCGGATCCACCGGCGGCCCTGCAGATCCTGCCCGAACTCGTAGCGGCCGGAATCAACCTCGACGCCGTCACGCGCGAGCTCGAGCGCGACGGCGTGCGGTCATTCTGCGACTCCTATCACGACCTGCTGGGCTGCATCAAGAGCAAGCTCAGAGCCGTCGCCCACGCATGATCAGCACCGTGCGAGGCGATCCTTGACGCGCCCGCCTTGCAGCGGCGCCTGGAGGCCTTTCGCCACGTGGACGTCGCAGGGTTAGGGCCGGTGTCAGCGCTTCCGGGACACGGACGAGCTGCAGGTCGAGGTAACGCGGGGCGTCGGGACGGGTACGCACCGCTTCGCGACTACGGCGTCATCGGCGACGGCCGCACGGTCGCGTTGGTCGCGCGTGACGGCGCGATCGACTGGCTCTGTCTACCCGACCTGGACTCACCGAGTGTGTTCGCTGCCATGCTCGACGCGGTTGACGGCAGCTGCTTCCGCCTCGCGCCGGGCGAGCCATTCGAGGTAGAACGCCGGTACCAGCCGGATACGAACATCCTCGAGACGACGTTCGTAACGGGTCAAGGGACGGTGCGTGTGACCGACGCGATGCTGCTGCCGAGGTCAGGGCTAGCGCCCGCACGCGAGCTGGCACGTCGCGTTGACTGCCTCAGCGGCCGGGTCCGAATGCAATGGGCGATCGAGCCGCGGTTCGACTACGGCCGGCGACAAGGGACGATCGGCAATCGCGCCGGCGTTCCGGTCGCGACGTCGGGGTCGCTCGCGCTTGCCCTCAGATCGTGGGACGCGGGGGCGCCGCGGTGCGAGTCCGGCTCGATCGCGGGCGCGGTCGAGCTCTCCGCCGGCCAGAGCTCGCTGCTCGTACTCGCGGCCGCCCATCGGGAGCCTCTGGTGTTCCCCACACGGCCGGAGGTCGAGGCGCGGCTAGAAGCAACGCGAGTGTTCTGGCGGTCCTGGGCCCGGGACCGCGCCTATGAGGGCCCGTGGCGTGACGCCGTCCTGCGCAGCTCACTCACCCGCGGCTGCAGGTGCTCTACCGCCTCGACGGCGGCGTCGGCGGCGCCGAGGAGACGCTCGCCCTCGCTGGATATCGCGGCTCGCGGCCCGTGCGGATCGGCAACGGGGCAGCTGAGCAGACCCAGCTCGACATATACGGCGATTACCTTCAGACCGCCTGGCTGTATCAGCGGGCGGGTGGCAGCATCGACACTGACACGGGACGGAGGCTGGCCGAAATCGCCGAACTGGTGTGCCGCACCTGGCGGGAACCCGACTCCGGCATCTGGGAGGTCCGCAGCCAGCCCGTTCACTTCACCCAGTCAAAGATGATGTGCTGGATCGCGCTCGACCGCGCCGCCAGGCTCGCCGACGACAGCCACATCCCCGCGAGTGGCGTCGACCATTGGCGCGCCGAAGCCGCGGCCATCCGAGAGTTCGTCGAGCACCACTGCTGGTCTGAGCGACTCACCAGCTACACGCGCTTCGCCGGCAGCGACGAGCTTGACGCCAGCCTCCTGCTCGCAGCGGTCATGGACTACGACGCACCCGTCGACCGACTCGACTGCACCATCACGGCGATCCGCCGCGAACTCGGCCACGGACCGTTGCTGTACCGCTACAGCGGCGAGGACGGCCTCGGCGGACCAGAAGGGTCTTTCGTGTGCTGCTCTTTCTGGCTCGCGCAGGCGCTCGCTCGCGCCGGTCGAGTCGATCAAGCCGCCGAACTGATGGCCGAGCTGATCGGTCTCGCCAACGACCTCGGGCTCTACGCCGAGGAGATCGAGCCCAACACGGGCGAGTTCCTGGGAAACCTGCCCCAGGGCCTCGTGCATCTCGCCTTGATCAACGCCGCCAGTGCGATCGAGGAAGTCCAGCGATGAACATTTGGGGGGCTGTCGCGGGCGGCTTCGTCGGGACGCTCGTGCTCACGACCACCCTCCGCGCGGCCAGCGAGCTTGGGCTGACGCGAATCGACCTGCCTTTCCTACTCGGCACCGCGGTCACCGCCGACCGCAGCCGCGCCAAGGCGCTCGGGTACCTCCTTCACTTCCTCGCCGGCCAGACCTTCGCGTTCATCTACTTCGCACTGTTCAGCGCCATCCACACTAGTGGCTTCGCGCTCGGTGCGCTGTTCGGCCTGGTTCACGGGCTGTTCGCGGGTACCGCGCTTGTCAACATCCTGCTCCCGGTGGTCCATCCGAGGATGGGGACGTCGCTAACCGCGGCCGACTCGCGTCCGCTACTTGAGCCGCCTGGATTTCTTATGTTCAACTACGGGGCCAGTACCCCGCTCGTGGGCGTAGTCGCCCACGTCGCCTACGGCGCGATCGTCGGCGGCTTCGTCTCGCTCGCGAGCTGAGTGCCGCTGTCGGGGATGGTCAGCCGGCTGAGGTAAGAGCTGGTCAGGTCGCTGCGCTAACCGGGTGATGGCGCAACGAATCCGCAAAGAGGAGCTAGCAATATGAGGACCATCTTGAACTCACCCCGCCGTGCGCTCGCGATTGCGACCACGGCAGCCGCGCTCGCGGCGCTCAGCACCGGCTTGATTGCGTCCATATCGACGGCGAGCGCCTCATCTGCAAACCAAACCGCGATCACGCCGAAGGCCCTCGCCTTCCATGACGAAATGCGCGCGCTGTGGGAGGCGCACGGCACATGGACCGAGCGCGCAATCGTGGACTTCGTCGGCGACCTACCGGACACCAACCTGGTGATCGGGCGGCTTCTCCAGAACCAGGTCGACATCGGCAACGCCATGAAGCCCTACTACGGCGCCAAGGCCGGCAACGAACTGACCGCGCTGCTCAAGGCGCACATCAACGCAGCCGTGTCGTTGCTGGAGGCGGCCAAGTCCGATGACGCCTCGGCGGTAGCCAAGGCCCACGTTGCGTTCTACGCGAACGGCAACCAGGTAGCCCACTTCCTTCACGCCGCCAATCCGCAGCACTGGTCGCTCAAGGCAATGCAGACCATGATGCGCATCCACCTGAACCAGGTGGTGTCGCTCGCCGTCGATCAGCTCAAGGGCGACTACGCGGCCGCCATCAGCCTCTACGGCACCTACATCGGTCACATCCTCGACATGGCCGACATGCTCAGCGACGGCATCATCCACCAGTTCCCGGCACAGTTCCAGTGATCCGGAGGGATCGTGGGCGGGCCACTGACACTCGCGCTACGGCCGACCGCCCGCAAGGACCGGTCCGCCGATGCCATTCTCGCGGGCGACGGAATCGTTCCGGCAGGTGGCTGCCGCTGTCGGGGTTTCCGAAACCTTCGAGCAGGAGCTGGGGATACGTCGTGGCCAAGCTTCTATGGGCCGTGGAGGACTCGAACCTCCAACCTTGGGATTAAGAGTCCCCTGCTCTACCAGTTGAGCTAACGGCCCTTGGCGGCGATGTTACCCCGCGTCCTGCGCTCGAGGAGGCTCGCGCCGCGGGAGCCGGGCTCGCACGGCCGGGTCGGAGCGGCGGAGCGATGGATCAGCAGGATTCGGCGACGGACGGATCGGTCTTCGCCTGAGCGATCTTGCTCTTGAGCAGCGTGCGCTGGACACTGGGAACGAGGCTGAGCGCCTTGTTTGAGGCAAGGTCGCCGATCCGTGTGTTGCCCGCGGCGTAGGCGTTGGCGGCGAGACATTCGAACGCGGTCGCCTCGGTGGGCTCGGCGGCCGTTATGGCCTGCCAGGCGGTGGCGGCATTCGAGTACTGGCCGAGGTACTCATACGCCCGAGCGGCGAGGATCGCCACGGTGGGATCGGGTGGCTTGACCAGCTGCTGGTAGCGCTGCCAGTCCTGAGCGAGGTTGGTGAGCTCCTGCTTGCCGGCGGAGGTGAACTCGCCAGTGCTGGAGTTGAAGTCGGCGGGGTTCGAGCTGGCGTTGCTCCACCGCGCCTGAATCAGGCTGGCCCAGACCTGAGGGTTGTTCGGACTGGCTTGGGTGGCCTTGATCGCCGCCTTCTCGGCCTGGCTCACCGCGGCACTCTGGTTGGAGCTCGATCCGCCTCCGGTGATCGCGTTCAGGATGCCGCCGTTGCCGTTGCCGGCGCCGACGCCGAACAGGACGAGGCCGCCCCCGATGAGCAGGGCGAGGAACAGGTAAAGCACCTGCACGGTCCGGCGGCGACCGCGGCTTCGGAGGTCGAACAGCATGGACTAGGTGGTGGGATCGAGACCTTCGCTCAACGCGGCCTGCGCCTCGCGGGCGGCGCGCGCCGCGGCTCTACGGTCGGCGATCTTGAGCATGACGATACTGGCGAGGAAGAGTATGACGAGAGGGAGCGTCTCCAACCCGGTGGTTACCGGATCCGCTCCTGGCATAGCCGCGGCGATCACGGCGATGATTACACAAGCGTAGCGCCAGTTTTTCGTAAGAGTTCTGCCGTCGATGACCCCGATCCGGTGCAACCCCAGCAGCCCGAGCGGAAGCTGGAAGGCCAACCCGATCGCGAGCATGGTCAGGACCTGGAACGAGTAGTACGACTTGGCCTGTACGAGCACGTCGAACTGATCGTGGTTGTAGCCCTGGAGGAAATGCACGGCCGGCGGCATGACGATCCAGTAGGCGAACGCGGCCCCGGTCAGGAACAGCGCCGGCGCAACGATCATCAGCGGCGTCACCACGCTGCGCTCCTTGGGATTGAGCGCCGGGAGCACGAACGCGTAGGCTTCGTAGAGCAGCACGGGCAGCGAGAAGAGCAGCGCGAAGTAGGCGGCCACGGTCAGCGTGACCGTGAACGGCTCCCCAACCCCGATCGTGATCGGCTTCTCCTGAGTCGGCGCAGCCTTCGGCAGGTCGCGGGCGAGTCGCTCGAATGCGGCGGCCGCCTGGAGGTCCAACTGCCGGGCCTGAGCTGACAGTCCGGGCGACTCGGACTCAGTCCTGTCGGCGGCCGCCTGGTCCAGGTCCGCGTTGCGCTGGAGGACCGACTCGGACGCTACTGAGCCCAGCCCCTGCTGCGTGGTCACGCTCGAGTTGTGGGGCAAGGCCCGGTTGAGCAGCGTGAGCAGCGCGTGGTTTTGCCAGAAGCAGATGCCGAAGGCGACCAGAAGGACGGCCAGGCAAACCATGAGCCGCGATCGCAGCTCGTCGAGGTGATCGACGATGCTCAGACGATCTTCATGGCCGATGGGCCGCAGGACCTTCGCCATGATCGAACCTTCGGAAGGGAACTGCTACGCGCGGGGCTGGGAACCGACTTCGGCGGACTGGCGGTCGGTCGTGGCGCCCTGCGGCGCGGAAGGGCCGCTGGCCGCGGTGAGCTCGGGCCGGGACTCGGCCTCGTCGTCCTTGGAATGTCCGGTGATCCCGTCCTTGAACTCGCGCATCCCCTGGCCAAGCTGGCGGCCGAGGCCGGGCAGGCGCTTGGGCCCGAAGATCAGCAGCACGATCACCAAAACGATGATCAGGTCGGTGGATGGACTCTTGATGAACATTGGAGCTGCCTCCAGATGGGGTTTTTCGAAGGTTACAGGTACTTCGCGGGGCTGCTCTACCGCCGCTTGGCCAGTCGCGAAAAAGCTCCTCAAGTTGCCCTTCGCCCGGGCCGATTAAGGGCACGGAGGCACCAATGAATCCCGAGCAAGAACAGCCCTCAGTCCGCCGCATCGTGCTGCCCAGTGGTCGCAGCATAGAGGTGGTCCGCTTCGGCGAGAACAACCACGCCACGCGCGGGCTGCACGTGTGCCCCGACTGCAGCTCCGAGCTCGTCCAGCCGATCGACTGGTCCGAGGCTCCGGAGGACTCCTGGAACCTGGTTCTCAACTGCCCCAACTGCGACTGGTACACCGAGGGGCTCTTCACCGCCGACCAGGTACGCGAGCTCGAGGACCGGCTCGACGAGGGCCTGGCCGACATGCTGCGTGATCTCCAGCGCCTCACGCAGGCGAACATGGCCGATCAGATCGATCGGTTCGTCACCGCCCTGCACGCCGACCAGATCCTCCCCGAGGACTTCTAGACCGGTCCGGACGGGCCCTCCTGGCCCCAGGGATGCCGCCGCAGGCGGCCCATCAGGCGTAGCGCTCGACCATCACGTCGGCGGCCAGCTCGAGTGCCTCGCGCTGACGGTCGGGCAGCGCCGGCAAGCCGAGTTTGGCGTCGGCGACGAGACCCCGGGCGCGGCGCCGCGCGACGTCCAGCGCGCCCGTGGCCGCGATGCGGTCGCACACCGCGGCCGCATCCGAGGCGGTCCGCACCGAGCGCAGATCGAGCGCGAACAGCTCCGGATCGCGGTCCCGGGCCAGGATCAGCGGCAGGGTGACCGTGCCGTCCAGCAGATCGGCCCCGCGGGGCTTGCCCGTGCGCTCTGGGGGACCGGAGACGTCGAGGACGTCGTCGAGGATTTGGAAGGCGAGGCCGATCCGCTCGCCGAAGGCGGCGAGCGCTTCGGGATCGGACTCCCCCTCGAGGGCGCCGAGCTCGCAGGCGGCGCGGAACAGGACCGCCGTCTTGAGTCGGCAGCGGTCGAGATAGCGCTCGACGCTCACGCCGGCCTGGTAGGCGTCCTCGCGCTGGTTCAGCTCGCCCAGCACCAACTGGCGGCTGGCCCGGGCCAGGACCCTGACGGCGTCGACCGATCCGCCGGCGGCGAGCTCGGCGAACGCGCGCGAGAACAGCAGATCGCCGGTGGCGGTGGCCGCCGCGCGGCCCCCGGTCGCCACGACTGTCGGACGGCCCCGGCGCAGGGCCGACCCGTCGAGCACGTCGTCATGGACCAGGGTTGCGCCGTGGACGAGCTCTACCGCCACCGCGGCGCGGACCAGGCGAGCGGTCTCGGGGGGCGGCGCACCAGCGGCCAGGCAGACCAACAACGGCCGCAGTCGCTTGCCGCCGGCGGAGATCGTGTCGCCGGCGTGACGCCCCAGCAGCGGTCCGTGGCTGGCGGCCAGCTCGGCCATCCGCTGCTCGACGCGGTCCATGATCCGGGTCAGCGCCTCTCCGCCGGCGTCGACCACTGCTTGTGCGCCAGTGTTCATCAGGTGGGTACCAGTCCGACGTGTAAGGCGATGATGCCCCCGGCCGTGAGGACGTAACGGATCTCGCGCAGACCCGAATCCCACATGCGTGTGGCCAGCTGCTCCGGTCCCGGGAAGCGCTTGACCGAAGTGGGCAGATAGCTGTAGGCCTGGGAGTCGACGATTCGGCCGAGCGCGGGGACGGCACGGTCGAACCACAGGTCGAAGAAGGTCGACAGAGGAGGTCGCCGCGGGGTGGTGATCTCGAGCACCACGACGCGGCCGCCCGGCCGCACCACCCGGGCCATCTCTGACAGTCCGCGCACCAGGTCGCTGAAGTTGCGCGCGCCGAAGCCGACCGTGGCGGCGTCGAACGCGTCGTCGGGATAGCCGAGCGCCAGTGCGTTCCCCGGCTCGAAGCGCACCGAGACGTCACGCAGGGATGCGGCTCGGGCGGCCGCCTTGGCCCGGGCGAGCTCGAGCATCCGCTCCGAAAAGTCGATGCCGACGACCTCGCCGCCGGGAGTCACCGCACCGGCCAGTTCGAGGGCGAGGTCACCGGTACCGGTGGCGACGTCGAGGGCGCGGCCGCCGGGCGAGAGCGCGGCGAGCTCGGTCGCCCGCCGACGCCACTGGTGGTGCAGGCCGGCGGTCATGACCGTGTTCATGCGGTCATACAGGCCGGCGATGCGGTCGAACATCGCGCGCACCTGGGGCTCGTCGAGCGCGCCGGGCGAAGCCGCGTCCGGCGGGCGGTGCGGCGGGTTATCTAGCGCGGCGGGCGCGAAGTCTGCATTCGCCATGGTCCCCGGTAGCGGCTACTGCAGGGTCGATAGGAAGTAAACGACGTCGTTGAACTTGTTCGCCGGCAGGCTCCTGAACGACGGCATCGGCGGCGACGGGTCGCGCAGCGTGGAGGCGATCTGCGCCGCCGGAACCGTGGCTGCGATGTGGGTCAGGATCGGACCGGGGCCGTTGTTGCCGCTCTCGCCGATCGTGTGGCAGGCCAGGCAGCCGGACTCGCCGACCACGTACTCGCCGGCCTCGAACGTCGCCTTCTGAGAGGCCGTCAGACTCGCCGGCGGCGACAGCGTCGGTGGGTTGTTGGGCGACCCGGTGTGCGCGCCGCTGTAGGTCAGATACGCCATCGCGGCGATCGTCGCGATCCCCGCGGCCAGCGCGATCGGCCGCCGCTCGATCCGGCGCTCCGGGCTGCGGTCGTAGAACGGCAGCAGGAACAGCAGGATCATGCAGATCGTCGGGACGCCGATCGTGGCCATCGGCGTGAACTTCGGGACGTTGCGCATCACGCGCAGCACCTCGAAGAGGAAGAAGAAGTACCAGTCAGGCCGCGGGACGTACGTGGTGGTGGTCGGGTCCGCCTTGGGTCCGAGCTCGGCCCCGAACATCAGCGACAGCAAGATGATGACCGCCATCACGATGCAGGCCATCGCGCCGTCCTTGGCCACGGCGTAGGGGAAAAACGGCTTGCCCTCGTTCTTCAGTTGCGAATACTCGCGGAGGTAGGTCTCCTTCTCGGCCTGGTTCATGCGCGAGGTCCGTTCGAGCGGGCGGACACGGCGCTCACACCTCCGTCTCGACTAGCGCGTGGTCGCCGTCTTCCGCGAGGTGCGGCTTGATCCACGGCGGCGCGGCGATGCCGAGCTTGGTGATCAGGTACAGGTGGGCGCCAATCAAGGCAGCCATCGCCCCCGGAATGAGCAGCATGTGGATCGCGTAGAAGCGCGACAGGGTGGTGGCACCGAAGTCCGCCCCGCCGAGGAGGAAGTCCGACAGGAACGGCCCGATGAACGGCCCGCCGGCGTTGATGTTGATCCCGACGACCGACGCCCAGTAGGAGCGCTGGTCGAACGGCAGCAGGTACCCGGTGAAGCCCATGGCCAGGGTGAGGATCAGCAGGACGACGCCGATCACCCAGGTCAGCTCCCGGGGGTACTTGTAGGCGCCGTAGAAGAACACCCGCCCCATGTGCAGGAAGATCAGGATGATCATCACGGACGCGCCCCACTTGTGCATGCCGTGCACGAGCTGGCCGAGGAACACGTTGTCGTTGATGTTGCGGATCGACTCGTAGGCACCACCCGCCGCGTCCGGGCGGTAGTACATGGCCAGGAACACGCCGGTGACAGCCTGGTTCAGGAACGCGAACAGCGTGGCCGAGCCGAGCGTGTAGGCCCAGTTGATCCCGCGCGGAACCTTGCGCCAGAGGAGCCATCGCAGGCCTGGGGAGAGGGCCGTGCGCTCGTCGAGCCAGTCGACGACGGTGACGCCCGCCTCGGCCGGGCCGACCGCGCCGTTGTCGTTGTTCTCCCCTGGCCGCTTGGGGCGGGGCTGGAGCGACTTGGGGAGGGGGGGCATTTGCGCTAGTTGTAGGGAGGCCGGTCGGTCGTGTCGGGCTGCGAGGGATACATGTACTGACCGATGCCATCGAGCGGCTCACCGGGAAAGCGCGGCGAGAAGCGTTGGAGCTCGCTGTTGACCGAGTAGCGCGGCCCGATCTCGACCAGGCCGTCGGTCAGCCGGGTGTAGAAACGGTCCAGCGGCCGCACGGGCGGCCCGCCGGCCACCATCCCGCGGAAGTCGTAGACCCCGCCGTGGCACGGGCAGATGAAGCGCTCCGCGGCGGCCACGTAGCGCACCGGGCAACCCAGGTGCATGCACCGCGAGGACAGGGCGACCCAGTGGTTGTACTGGTCCTCGGGCTCGGTGTCGATCGCGGGGTTGCGCGCCCGGACGTAGGCGATCGAATTCCCCGCCTCGCCGATCCCCGGCGTGATCACAATCACCTTGGTCATGTAGGTGTTGTCGGGGAAGTCGGCCGGTGTGCCGATCGGCTGCCACAGGACGGGCGGCTCTGTGAAGATCGGGGCGATGGCGAATCCGAGGGCGGGCAGCGTGAAGGCGGCGGCGGCGATGCCACCGACCCCGTTGGCCCACAGGTCCATCAGCCGCCGGCGGGTGATCGTCTCGCCTTCGAACGCCCCCGGCATCCCGCGCTCCAGCGTGTACTTCGGCTTGATGTCCTTGTGGCGGTCTGGCACGACGCCTCGCGATCCTTACGGCGACTAGACGCCGACAGCGTACCGCCACGGCCGCGAAAAGGTCACCACGGAGGACGGCGGTACGCCGTTGCCTAACAAGCTCGCTACCAACGTCACAAGCAGGGGGTTTTGTGACGTGGTAAGTCGGCTGGTCGCCGTCGACCTTGCGTCGAACGTTACGAGGTGGCGTCGCGACGGGATGCCGCGGCGGCTCGGAGAGCCTCGGAAGCGTCGGGGGCGTGAGCCTGGGCGCGCTCCTTGGCGCGGCGATGGTCCTCGCTCGGGCCCCAGCCGACGGATACCGCGCCCGCCTCCCACACCGCCTGCGCGAGTTCGGGGTCGGAGGCGCTATGCGCCTGGGCGGCGAGGGAGATGACGTCGGCCAGTTCGGCCACCGCGTCGAGGTCGCCGAGCTCGGCCAGGCGGGTCAGGCCGAGGGCATAGAGCTGGTCGCCCAGGAGCAGCGCCAGGTCGTTGTCGCCCGGGCGGACCACCAGCGGCGCGTCGTAGTGGAGCCGGTAGCCCTCGAGGATCATCTCCAGCAGTACCTCGTACTCGCCCTCGCGGCCGCGGGTCCTCGGCCCGGTGGCGCCGACCTGGGCCGGACCGGGGCGATCGAGGGTACCGCTGTCGTCTCCGGCGTCCGGATCGGCCACGAGGCCGGCGACGGTTCCCCCCTCTGCGCCGAGCGCCTCGCGCAAGGCTCGCGCCCCATCCCGGACGCTCCTCATCGTCGCTGCACCTCCTCGAACGCGGCACGAGCCGCGGTGATCGTCCGGTCGAGATCGGCCTCGGAGTGAGCCAGCGAGGGGAACCAGGCCTCGAACTGGGAGGCCGGCGGATATACGCCACGCGCCAGCAGCGCCCGACACCACGTGGCGTACGCCTCAAGGTCGCAGGCGGCGGCGTCGCCGTAGGAGCGCACCGGCGACTCGCTGAAGAAGACGGTCAAGAGGCCGGGCTCGGCCTGCACCTGAACCGGGCAGCCGACCTCGTGCGCGGCCTGCTCGAGACCGCGCGAGGCGGCGACGGTGATCTCGGCCAGCCGCGCGTACGCCCCGGCGTCGAGGTGCTCCAGGGTGGCCAGCGCCGCCGCCACGGCCAGCGGATTGCCCGACAGCGTGCCCGCCTGGTAGACATCGCCCGCCGGCGCGATCCGCTGCATCAACCGGCGGGGTCCACCGTAGGCCGCCGCCGGCAGGCCGCCGCCGATGATCTTGCCCATGATGGTCAGGTCGGGGAGCACGCCGTAGCGCTCCTGCGCCCCGCCCCGGGCGACGCGGAAGCCGCTGATCACCTCGTCGAAGATGAGGAGCGCACCGGACGCGTCGGCCTGTTTGCGTAGCAGCTCGAGGAAACCGGACTCGGGTGGGACGACGCCCATGTTGGCCGGGACCGGCTCGACCAGGATCGCCGCCAGGTCGTGGCGGGCGGTGGCGGCGGTGAACGCCGCGCGGTCGTTCCAGGGCACGATCACGGTGGCGGCGGCGGCCGACGTGGTGACGCCGGGGCTGGCGGGGATGCCCTGGGTGGCCAGGCCCGAGCCTGCCTGCGCCAGTAGACCGTCCACGTGCCCGTGATAGGCGCCGGCGAACTTCAGGACCGGGTCGCGCCCGGTGACCGCGCGGGCCAAGCGGATCACGCTCATGGTCGCCTCGGTGCCCGAGGAGGTCATCCGAACCATCTCGACCGACGGCACCCGGGCGACGATCTCGGCCGCCAGCGCGACCTCACCCTCGGTCGGGGCGCCGAACGTGGTACCGCGCTGCGCGGCGTCGGCGATGGCGTTCAGAACGTCGGGGTGGGCGTGGCCGAGGACCAGCGGGCCCCACGAGGAGACCCAGTCGACGTAGTCGTTGCCGTCGGCGTCGGTGATCGTCGCTCCGCGCCCCGCTGCGATGAAGATCGGGTCGCGCCCGATCGCGCGCATCGCGCGCACGGGCGAGTTCACCCCGCCCGGGAGGACCCTGCGCGCCCGCTGGTACAGCTCGGAGGAGCGGGTGGTGTCCAGCGCGGCGGTGGTCGGCTTGGCGGCGGTCACACGCCCGCGTGCTCGCGTTCCCAGGCGCGATATTCGCCCGTGAAGTAGAGCAGCCTGATCTTCTTGAACTCCGTCGAGGAGTACAGCGTGGCGCGCTCGGTGACCCCGGTCTGGGCGGCGATCGAGGCGAGGATCGCGTCGCACTCCTCCTTCGAGCGGCCGTGGGCCATGGTGAAGATCGAGTACGGCCAGTCCTCGTAGGTGGGGCGCTGGTAGCAGTGCGAAATGCCGCGGAAGGCGGCCATCAGCGGCCCGAGCTCCATGATCCGCTCGTCGGGAACCTTCCAAACGCCCATCCCGTTGGCGCTGAAGCCGGCGCGGCGGTGGTAGAGGATCGCGGCGACGCGGCGGAGGAGTCTCCGTTCTTGCATCTGCTGCAGGTGGGAGAGGAGGCGATCCTGGGGAATCTGCAGTTTCTCCGCGGCCGGGGCGTATGGCTCTGGAATCACGGGCATGTCGCCCTGGGTCGCGCGGATCACCTCGATGTCGAATTCGTCGTAGGGCTGAGGCTCGGTCTCCGCCGGTGGCGCCACCTCCACCGCCCTTGCCAACGCTTCGGTGTCGCCCTCCATCTCGAGGTCCATGCGGATCTTGAACAACTGGAGGGTGGGCAGCTGGCGAACGGACTCCGCGCCGGCTTCGCCTGCCAGCACCTCCAGGGTGCCGTCGAGGCCGAGCGGCGAGCCGGGCTCGGTGGCGATCGTGAACCAGATGTTGAACTCGTGGTCTCGCAGGTAGTTGTGCGAGACGCCCGGGTGCTCGTTGATGACGTTGGCGGCGCGCCAGGGGTTCTCGGGGTCGACCTTGGCCGCGACCAGCATCGACGAGTAGCCGAGGGCGCGCGTGTCGAAAATCGGGGTGACCTGGCGGATGATGCGCTCGTCCAGGAGCTCCTGTACGCGGGCGATGGCTTCGTCCTCGGCGATGCCCGCCTCAGCGGCCACGGCTTCATACGGGCGCTGCGCGATCGGGAAGCGGCCCTGCATCAGGTTGAGCAGGCGCTTGTCGAGGTCGTCGAGTGGGGTGGCCGCTCCGTGCTTGCGAGAGCGGAGCTTGGGGCCGAAGCCGCTCGACCGCGTGGCCCGCGCGTCTCCGGGGCTTACTGAAGCCATCGCGCGGCCTCCTTGGCGTGGTAGGTGATGACGATGTCGGCGCCCGCGCGTCTGATGCAGGTCAAGGTCTCGAGCACGGCGGCGCGCTCGTCGAGGTAGCCGGCGGCGGCCGCCGCCTTGACCATCGCGTACTCGCCGCTGACGTTGTAGGCGGCCAGCGGCATTTTCGTCTCCGTCTTGATCCGGTGGATCAGATCAAGGTAGGGGAGCGCCGGCTTGACCATCACGATGTCGGCGCCCTCCTCGACGTCGAGTCTCGTCTCGCGGACGGCTTCGTCGCCGTTCCCCGGATCCATCTGGTAGCCGCGGCGATCGCCGAACGCGGGCGTCGAGTCCGCGGCCTCGCGGAACGGGCCGTAGAAGGCCGAGGCGAACTTGGCCGAGTAGGCGAGGATCGGGGTGTCGGAAAAGGCTTCGTCGTCGAGGGCGTGGCGGATCGTGCCGACGCGGCCGTCCATCATGTCGCTGGGGGCGACGATGTCGGCGCCGGCGCGGGCCTGCGATGTGGCCGTACGGGCGAGCAGCTCGAGCGTGGCGTCATTGTCGACCGTGCCGTCGGCTTTGAGCGCCCCGCAATGGCCGTGGCTCGTGTACTCGCACAGGCAGAGATCGGTGATGACGATCAAGTCCGGGTGCGCTTCCTTGATCGCGCGCGTCGCAAGCTGCACGATCCCCTCGTCGTCCCAAGCGCCCGAGCCCTCCTCGTCCTTGGCTGCCGGCAATCCGAACAGGAGCACCGCGGGGATGCCGAGAGCCTGAGCCTCGCGTGCCTCATCGACGGCGTGGGCGATCGACAGGCGATCCACGCCCGGCATCGCTACGATCGGCTCGCGGCGGTCGATGCCGTGCGCGACGAACATCGGGTAAACGAAGTCCGACGGGCCGAGGGTTGTCTCGCGTACCAGCCCGCGGAGCGCGCCGGTCGCGCGCAGCCGGCGAAGACGGGTCTGCGGAAAAGGCATCCCGGCTGAGGATACCCCCGCTCTTATTGCGCGCCGATTAGACCAGCGTCCAGAGGTCTACCCGCCACTCAGTGACCAGGCCGTTTTGCACGTAGGGATCCGCCTTGGCGAAGGCTTCGGCCGCGTCCCGGTCGGAGAACACGATCGCGGCGCCGCGCGGCGGATCACTCAGCGGTCCCGCCAGCAGGATCCGTCCGTCCTCCTGACCGGCACGGAGCGCGGCCAGATGCGCGTCTCGGTGCGGGGCGCGGCGTTCGAGGATGTCCCCGACGTAGTCGTAGAAGAGCACGTAGCGGCGCTCGCGATCGGGCATCTCATTAACACCTTATGCGTTCGGGGCGGTACGCTGAGGACGTGGCCGATCTGGAAAAGCGAGGCAGCTATACGCCGAGGCGGGTGCGCGAGCGGCGTGCCTACCGGCTCGTGGTCACCGGCGGCGTCGCCGGAGCGGTGTTCGTGGTCTCGCTGGTGCTGTCGATCGTCGGCGCGATCGGGGCGACGCTCCCGGTGATCTCGCTGATCGTGGCGGTGATCTGCCTGGTGATGTTCAGGCAGATGGTGCGCGCGCGCTAAGCGCTAGGCGAAGCGTCTCATCGCCAGTCGGGCCAGCGCGCCGAACGCGAGCGTGAGCACGGCGAGGTGGACCAGCGGCCAGCCGATCCCAGGGGCCGCGCCGGAGAACGCGTTCGAGACGGCCTGCAGCGCGGCTCGGAACGGGAACACGAATGCGACCGCATCCAGGATCGATCGGAGCGTCCCCGACACCGCGTCGCCGGGCACGAGCGCGACGAACGCGATCGGCAGGGTGAACACAAACGCCATCAAGGAGGCGACGCTGACCTCGCGAGCGAGGCCGCCGATCGCCACTCCGAGGGCGCCGAAGGCGAGCCCGCCCAGTCCGAGTGCCGCGACCCACAGCGGGAAGCGGGCCCAGTCGAGGTGAACGAACAGCGACACGAACGCCGACATGAGCAGCGTCACTCCGGCCGCGCCGGCGGCCGATATGACGACCTTCTCGGAGAGGAGGGACGTTGGCGTGACGAGGCCGCGGATTAGCCGCGAGTACGCGTTCTCCGAGCGCTCAAGCGCGAGCAGACCGGCTGCCAGCAGCACCCCGACGAACATCAGCGACACGATCACCGCGATCGCCGCCGCATAGGAGGCGGTCGGCGTGGTCTTTCCGGCCAGCTCGATCTGCTGAATCGTCAAAGGCGAGCCGATCGACTGCAAGACGGGGGTTGCGAACCCCAGGCCTCCGATGGCGAGGCCAGCGAAGGCGACAACCTGATTGAGCGCCGGCTTGAGTGGGGATTTCGCCGGCAGCGAGGCGATCGTGCCCTGGACGATCGCGCGGGTGTTCTTCAGGCCGAGCAACGGGATGCTCTGCCCGAGGAACTGGAGCGTGCCGCCGTTCAGGACGGTCCGGAGGTCGGTGGCCGCGACTCCCAGCACCTGGTTGGAGACGGCCTGTTCGACCTGGCTGGCGCGGGCGCTGATCGCCTGCTGGGCGAACTCGCGCTCGAGCGGGTCACGCGTGTTCAAGACCAGCTGGACGGTCGGGTTGCCGACGCCCTGGGTGATCAGGCTGTCGATCTGCCCGACGATGTCGGCCGGGATGATGAGCGCCGCCTGGGCCTGGCCGCTCTTCACCTTGGCGATCGCCGCGGCGCGCGAGTTCACCCGGATCGCGTTGATCGACGCGAACAGCTGGTTGGCGTAATGCGAGACGTTGACCCGCTGGTTGCCGATGCTGAGCTCGCCCCTACCGGTGGGCACCGCGTCGTAGAGCGCCACCGTCGGCTTCCCCGGTGGGCTCGACAGCGCGAAGCCGATCATCAGCGCGATCACGACCGGGTAGACGACGAGCAGCCCGACGAGCAGGGGCGAGCGCTTGAGGATCTGCAGGTCCTTGATGAGCAGCCATCGCACGTGCCGAGTATCCGTGCCGAGTGCGCGCTAATGCCCGCGGTCGTGAAGGAAGCGGACGAATGCGCTCTCGAAGTCGCCCGGGCTCGCGTGCTCGGTGCTGACGGTTCGCTCGAGCTCTGCCGGCGTGCCGGTGAAGAGCAGCTCGCCGTCGCCTAAGACCAGCACTCGGCCCGCGTAGCGTTCGGCCTCGGCGACGTTGTGGGTCGAGAACACGATCGTCGTGCCGCGGTCCGCGAGTCCGCCGATGAACTCCCACAGCCGCTCGCGTTGGCGCGGGTCGAGCGATGCCGACGGCTCGTCGAGCAGGAGGGCCGGCGGCTCGGACAGGAGGCCGATCGCGATGTTGACCCGCTGCTGGTTACCACCGGACAGGCGCCCGACCTCCTCGCCGGCGCGGTCCGTCAGGCCGGTCTGCTCCAGCATTCCGCGGGTGGCCTGCTCTGGATCGGGGACGCGCTCGAGGCGAGCGAACAGCCGCAGGTTCTCGGCCACCGACAACTTCGAATAGAGCGCCGGCTCCTGCGGCACCCAGCCGAAGCGCTTGCCGGGTTCGCGGATTACCTCGCCCTCCGACGGCTCCAGCACCCCGGCCAGGATCGACAGCAACGTGGTCTTGCCGGCGCCGTTCGGCCCGATGAACGCCACCACCTCGCCGGCGTACAGCTCGAAGCTGATCTTGTCGAGGGCCGTCCGCGCGCCGAAGCGTCGGGTCAGGTCGCTCACCGCCACCGTCACCCGGCTCTGGAGCGTTTCCACGCCGGTGGACACGAGGGCTCAGGCTACCGCGCGGATCGTCCGGGCCAGGGGGTTGGTCGGGTCGCGAGGTCGGTTTGGCGCCGCGGGCGCCTAACCAGGCATCCTCACGCGGGGCTCGAGCGAGGCGCCGCACGAACGGCAGAACGCGTCGCGGGGCCCAGCCGACGCCCCGCAGTCGGGACATCGCTCCACGCCGACGTTGGCGAGCACCCCCGAGCCGAGCGTGCCCCACGGCTCGAGCACCAGGTGCCGGCGCAGGTAGAGGACCGTCTGGCGGATCACCGTGGCGATCGGCAACGCCAGCAGCGCGCCGGCGATCCCATAGATCTGGTACCCGATCAACAGCGCGAGGATGACGAGGATCGGGTTTATCCGCAACGAGATCCGGAACACCTGCGGCGCGACGAAGTGACCCTCGAGCTGCTGCAGGGCGACGAACAGCGCGATCAGCCAGACGGCGGTGATCGGACTCTCGAACAGTCCGATCAGGATCGCCGGCAGCGGTCCGATGATTGGCCCGATGTACGGGATGAACTCCATCAGCCCGTAGAACGCGCCGAGGAACAACGCGAACCGCTGCCCTCCCTCGAAGATCCCGACCGCACCGAAGATCCAGAGCGCCACGGCGGCGCTCGACCCCATGATCAGGCTGAACAGCAGCTGGCCGCGGACGTAGCCGAAAACCGCACGCTGGACGAGCAGCGGGAAGTCGTCCTCGGGCGTGCCGTCGCCGGGGGGCATGATCCGCCGGACGAGGCGGTCGATCGAGTCGGCGTAGACCAGCAGATAGATCGTCAGAACGAACGTGAGGATCAGATCAAACGACGTCGTGACGATCTGGGTGGCCAGGCCACGGGAGAAGGACACGATGTCGCTCGAGCGCTTGAGCAGGGTCTTCTCGAGGGTCTGCAGTGCGGTCTCCCCCTGGTGCTCGATCTGGACCTTGATCCCGTGTTGGTTCAGGAAGCGCTGGAGGTCGGCGAGGTCCCGGTTCGCCACCGCGGTGTAGTGCGGGATCTTGTCCGCCACGCGGCCGACCTGCGTACTGACCGGGTCGGCCAGCAGCACGCCGATCCCGCCGAGAATCGCGAAGATGCCGATGAACACGACCGGGATGGCCAAGCCTCGCGGCAGGCCCCGGCGATGGAGCATCCTCACGAGCGGGTTCAAGATCAGCGCGGCCGTGCTCGCCCCGAGCAGAATCAAGACCACGACGCCCGCCGCCCGCGCGAGCGCCCACAGCGCCAGGAGACCCAGGGGCAGCAGCACCAGCTGCACCCAACGCGGAACGACCACCGGCGGCAGCGGCACGCCGTGTTCGTCGTCCAGACCGTCGGGATGGACGCCTGCGTCCTGGCGCGCACCGGCAGCGCCGGCGCTCGGCCCGGCCGCGCCCGGTCGCCTGGGGAACCTCAAACGCATCCAACTGGAAGTATGAGCACCCGCAAGACATGAGCAAAACCGTCTCCATCCTGTTCGTCGGCGACGTGGTCGGCGGAATCGGCAAACGGACGCTGCTGACGTTGCTGCCGTCGCTGCGCGATCGGTACGCCCCAGACTTCGTCGTGGTCAACGGCGAGAACGCCGCCGGTGGCGTCGGGATCACGCCGAAGATCGCCCGCGAGATGCTGGCCGGCGGCGTCGATGCGATCACCCTCGGCAACCACACCTACCGCCACAAGGAGATCTATTCCTACCTCGACGAGGAGGAGCGGATCGTGCGCCCGGCCAACTTCCTGGCCAGTCAGCCCGGGCACGGGTGGTGCGTCGTGTCCGGCTCCGCTGGACGGCTGGGAATCGTCTCGCTGTCCGGAAACCTGTTCATGAAGGCGGGGCGACCGGCGTTCCCGGAGGCTGACGCCGCGCTCCGCGCGCTGCAGGGGAAGGTCGACCACGTGTTGGTCGACATGCACGCCGAGGCGACGAGCGAGAAGGTGGCGATGGGATGGCACCTGGACGGACGGGTGACGGCTGTGGTCGGCACCCACACCCATGTGCCGACCGCCGACGCGCGGGTGCTCCCGGGCGGGACCGCGTACATCACCGACGTCGGCATGACCGGTCCACGAGGCGGGGTGATCGGGGTGCGCCGCGAGCAGGCGGTGACCTCGATGGTCACCCAGATGCCGATCCGGTTCGAGACCTCGAGCGAGGATCCCTGGCTCAACGGGGTGGTGATCCGGGCGAACGAGCCGATGCGGGCGAGCGCGATCGAGCAGGTGCTCGAGCCGGCTCCGGGGGTGACGTAATCCGGCGGTCCTCGGTGGCGCGGGAATCGGCTACAGGCCCGCCGCCACCGGCACCGCCGCCTCCCGGGCCGGCCGCTCGCCCACCGCGGCCGCCACCGCGTGCCCGAGCTCGCTCGGGAAGCTCCCGAACAGCGCCACCGCCACCAACGGGAAGAACCACACGATGTAGGAGTACAGCCAGTAGCCCGCTCCCAGCTGGAGCGCGATCAGCAGGGCCCCGCCCAGTGCCGCCACCTCGATCACCCCGCGCCGGCGCGGCACGAACATCACCGCGATGCCCAGCGCCACGGTGGCGCCCTGGACCAGGTGCTGCTCGATCGACAGACCGCCCCACAGGCCCCAGATCGAGAACGGAGAGCTGCGCCCGGCCTGGTAGGCGATCGTGGCGTGCCAGAACGCGTGGAGGTTGTTATCGAGCAGCACGGGCAGCATCGCGACGACGATCGTCAACGCGTAGGCGACCACGTACCAGATGATCTGCCGGCGACGGGGTGGTGGGTCGACACCGCGCAGAAGCAACGGCGCCAGCGCCAGCGGCGCGAACTTGGTCAGACCGGCGAGCGCACCGACCACGCCGCGCGCCGGCGCCGAGGTGATCACGAGCAGCGCGAGGACGAGCAGCATCGCCACCAGTGAGTCGTTGGTGTTCGAGCTGAGCGTCCACAGCGTGAACGGGTACGCAGCCCAGGCATACGCCAGCACCACGCCGAGCGTGGGACCGCGCAGCCGGCGTCCGAGCCAGAACAGCAGCAGCAGCGTCATCAGGTCGAACACGATCGCGGCGGCGTGGGCGGCGGGAAGGTCGTCCCACGTGCCGCTCCAGCCGAAGATGGCCCGGAACGGGACGTATGCGTAGTACGCGACCGGACCGTAGGTGTCGCCGGCGGCGTTGTCCTTGGGCCAGTTGCCGTACAGGTTTTGGCCCTTCAACACCTTGTCGGCCCCGATCACGCCGGCGTACCCAACATCGATCACATTCGAGTTGACGACGTTCAGCCCGACCCGGAAACCCACCAGGAAGACCACCCCAACGGCCAGCCACGAGACAGGCACGCCGAGGCGCAGCGGCTCCCGCGGCCGGCCCCGCCCGAAGCCCAGCCGCAGCATCCGGACCAGCAGGTAGAGCATGAACGGGTAGGTGATCGGCGTCGACATCCCGATCATTCCGTGGTTGAAGAAGGCCAGCGAGATCGACAGGCCGAGCAGCATCAGAAGGTCGAGGTGCAACAGCGACCAGGCGCGCCGGCCCCGCCCGGCCCGCCACGTACGGGTCCGTCGCCACGGGATGAACGGGGCGATGAAGAGCACGCACAGCGGCACCCACACGTACCAGGCGTTGACCCGCCGGCCGAAGGCGCCCGGATAGCCGCGGGCCATCGTCCACGCCACCTGGAAGCCGGTCCACACCTGGGTGACCTTGCCGGTGGCGTCGTCGATGTAGACCTGCAACAGCTCGACCTGGTTGGCTCCGGAGGAGAACCAGCTCACCTGCCATTGCCCCGTCCCCTTGGTGTACTCGTAGGGAATCGCGTCGGGATGCCGGCGCAACTCGGTGCGAACGGCCGGATTGGCAGCCGCGATCCGCTCGACCTGCGACGCGTTCAGGCGGAACCCGCTCGGTGGCACGGTCTGTGAGGTGACGAGCACCGGCGTGCCGGGAGCCGCCGTGACCGTCGTCGTCACGGTGACGGCCGCCCGCGCGGAAGGTGCCGTACTCAGCAGGGCCAGAGCCACGGCCAGAACGAGCGCTCCGACGAGCGCCGCAAGCTTCGCGCGCCGGTCGCCTACGCCCCGGAGCTGGTCATGGTGGGCATCTAGGCCCGAAAGCTCCAAAGCTTTTGCCCGACGAACGAGAGCGGCGTGCCGGCTGCGATCGCGATCGCCTGCGCGGCCACCTTCATCATCCCCGCGTCGACCAGCGCCACCAGCACGACATAGGTGAAGCCGAAGGCGACGAGCGACACCAGGAAGAAGCGCATCGCCTGCCGCCCGGGGTGGTCCTGCTTGGCGCTGAACGTCCAGTGCCGATTCAGCACGAAGTTGTTGAGCACCGAGACGACCCACGCGATCACCGCCGCGAGGTGGTAGTCGATCCCCAGCAGATGGACGCAGACGGCGAACGCGGCGAGATTGACGACGTAGCCGGCGGCGCCGACCGCGCCAAAGCGGCACAGCTGCAGCCAGTTGTGGCTCTGGCGCATGCCGTGGCGGACCCGCAGTAACGGGCGGTGCACGCCGTGCCGCGCCCGAGGCTGAGACCCGGGAGGCAGCTCGGCGACGATGGCGGTCATCTCATCGGTCATCGGTGGGAATGTATCGGCGCGGCGTCGCAGTAGCGTAAGGGTTCGACATCGACTAATCGGCTCCTAACTCGAAAATGAATTTTTCGGCGGTTGCCCGTATAGGAACTCTTTCGGCGGTTGCCGCCTCAGGAATCCGTTCGGCGCCTGGACGGCCGGGAGCCGCGGTCCTCTGATAGCCGGGAGCCACCGTCTCTAACCATCCCCGACGCGGGATCGCCGATCCCGAAGTGTTCGCGCACCATCGGCGCCACGTCGCACAGCGACCAGCGGTCACGCGCCGAGGCCGAGGCTGGACCCGTGCCGCACCAGAGCAGCGCGCCCATCGAATCGGTCCGGTGCAGGGACCCGTGGCTGCCCCCGCCGACGTGATCGGCGCCCCCCCAGTCGACGAACTCGTAGCCCGGCGAGGCCGACAGCAGGACGTCGCCGGCGCGGGGGCAATTCAGAGCCGACCAGACACGCGCGAGGGCGTCCGGGTACTCGCTGCACAGGAAGCGCCCGTCCTGCACCTCGCCCCGCAGGGCGGCGAGATCACCCTCGACGTCCCAGCCGACACCTCGATCGTCCTCGACCCCGCTCCCCGGGGCAAAGCGAAGCTCCCCCCGGCGGCTGCGCACGACCGCCTCATCCCGATCCGGACCCGTCAGCCACATCGCGAGATCGACCCCGTCCAGGCCGCAGGCCGCCTCGACCGACCGGGCGACGAGCTCGTCGCGCCGCTCGTCGTCGAGCGCGTAAATCATCGCCGCCCGCTGGGCCGGGCTGAGCGCGATCTCGGCGTTGGCCGAGCGCGCGGCGCTTCGGGTCGCCACTGCGAACTCGCCGAACGCCCGATCGAGGCGGATGCGCTCCTCGACCGCGGCCTGCGAGTGGTCAGAGGTGACGATCACCGCATACTGTTCGAGGAAGGCGTCGGGACCGCCGGCCGCGTGCATCAGCCGCTCGATCTGGCGGTCGGCGGCGGCGATCGAGGTGACCTGGGCGTGCGGACCGTTCTTGTGCGACCAAGCGTCGTTGTCGGGCAGCGAGAACAGCATGAAGTCGAACAGGTCGTTTTCGACCAGGTAGGCCCCGACGCAGCCGGTGTGCTGGTCGCGAACACCGGGCATCCCGAGCTGTCCCCGGCAGCCCGTCTTCCGGCTGGCGTAAAGGTCGGCATAGAACAGCTCGCGCGGCCCGAGGATCGTCCGGCGAAATAGGGTCGAGGTGACGATCCGGGCCAATGCCGTCTCGTTGGAGACCTCGTGCTCATAGCGGCCCCGGTAGATCAGGTAGGTCGTGCCGGCCGTGCGGACGTCGGCGTCGTCGAGCGTCTCATAGACGGTCTCGACCTCTCCAGACAGGTGCTCGGCGTTCATTCGGTAGACGGTGTCGGTCAACGACCGCAGCACGCCGAACTGGCGTGACGCCGAGAAGCTCGAGCCGTACTCCACGTAGCGGCCCTCCTCCCGGTGATACCAGTTCATGCTTGGGATCCAGTGTCGGTCGGGGCCGACGCCGGTGGTGATCGTGGCCGCGCACACGGGCGTCACAGAGGGGAACGCGGCCGTGCACTCGTCGACGTAGCCGCCTTCGCGCCGGATCCGGGCCAGCGCCGGCGCCCTCCCGTTGGCGATCGCGCGCTCGAGCATTGCGGGCTTCATGGCATCGATCACGATCAGCACGAGCTTCTTGGGCGCGCTCACGTTGCCGGGGTCTCGCGGCTTGCGCTTGCCGCGGTCTCGCGGCTTGCGGCTGCCGTCATCCCGCCGCTTGTCGTCAGCGCTGCGCTTCCTGGGCTGGCTCACGGCTAAATCGTCCCCGGATCGGGAGCGCTCAACGCAGGATTCTCAGGCCCGCATACTTCTGGTCGCTGCGGCCCCGTCCGGCCACCACGAACCAGACGAGCAGCACGAGGATGACCAAGCCGACCGGCGGCGCGATCACCGACAGGCCGGCCGCGAACGCCGCCGCGCCTTCCGCGAGCAGAGGCAGCGCCGCGGCCGCCTCCGCGTCGAGCCGAGACCGCACGCGCCGGAGAAATGGAAGGCTGGCGGCGATTCCCACCGCGGCGCACACCACGCCGCCGATCAGCCCGGGCCAGGCTGCGTAATGGCCCCGCGCCAGCGATCCGGCGAAGAACAGCGCCCCGAGCGCGATCGAGATGGCAGCGATCACCGATTCGACGGAGCTGCGGTTCGTGGCTCCCAGCCTGGTCGCGATGACGAGCCCGATCGCCACGCAAACCGCCATCGCAAGCAGGAATGGCAGGCTCTGCAGAAAAGAGTAGTCGGTGTGGCTGAAGTGGATCTGGACGTTCGCCGCAGCCAGGATGCCGACCACCAGGGCCGCCAGGAACGGGCGAATGCCAACGGCGGCCGCGACGCCGATGCCAGTGAAGATGTCGAAAACGAGATGCACCGTGCTGTACCGTGACTACCCGTGACGATAGTGCAGAGGGCGAGATGAGCCCATCCCGCCGTCCGCGATCGACGGCGCGGGACATCGAGCGTTATGCAGCGCTGTTCGCCGAGCGGACGAAGGTCATGAAGTCCTCGGCGATGCGCGACCTGATGGCGCTCACCGAGCGCGACGACGTGATCTCGCTGGCCGGCGGGCTTCCCGACACCTCGACCTTCCCCCCCGATTCATACGCGTCGCTGATGAGCACGGTGGCGACCAACTCGTGCGCCCGCGCGCTCCAGTACAGCCCGACGGAGGGGCTGTCGGCGGTCAAGGCCTGTATCGCCGAGGTCATGCGCGCCGAGAGCATGGAGGTCAACGAGGACGAGATCCTGGTCACCACCGGCGGTCAGCAGGTGATCGACCTCGTGTGCAAAACACTGCTGGACCCCGGCGACGTGGTCGTCTGCGAGGCGCCGACCTACCCGGGGGCGGTGCCGACGTTCTGCGCCTACCAGGCCGACGTCGTCCAGGTGACGATGGACCGCGACGGAATGCTGGTCAGCGAACTCGAAGCGACCCTCGACCAGCTGGAGCGCGACGGCCGGACGCCCAAGTTCATCTACACCGTGCCGAACTTCCACAATCCGGCCGGCGTGACGCTGTCACTCGAGCGCCGCCACGAACTCGTCCGGATCGCCGCCGAGCGCGAGCTGCTCGTCCTCGAGGACAACCCCTACGGGCTGCTTCGCTACGAGGGCTCACCGCTCCCGACGCTGCGCTCGCTCGACGCGGAATTCATCATCTACGCGAGCACGTTCTCAAAGATTCTCTCCCCCGGCGTGCGGCTGGGCTGGACGTGCGCGCCCGCGCCGGTGCTGGCCAAGATGAACCTGGGCAAGCAGGCCTCGGATCTGTGCTCCTCGTCGATCTCGCAGTACTTCGTGTCGGCGTACTTCGAGTCCGGCCCGTGGGAGGACTACGTGCGCTCGCTGATCGAGATCTACCGCCGCCGCCGCGACGTGATGCTCGACGCGCTGGCCGAGCACTTCCCGCGCGAGGCGGAGTGGACCCATCCTCAGGGCGGCCTGTTCATCTGGGCCACGCTGCCCGACTACATCGATACCACCGACCTGCTGGCGCGCGGCCTCCAAGACCACGTGGCGTTCGTGCCGGGTCGGGCCGCCTTCGTCGACGGGCGCGGCGGCTCGTCGATGCGCCTGAACTTCTCGGGGGTGGACGAGGAGTCGATTCGCGAGGGCATCCGGCGGATCGGCGAGGTCGTCCGCGAGCAGGTCGAGCTGTACGGCACGCTGACCGGGACGTCGACCCGACCCGCGCCGCGGCGCGACCCGGTGCGCGCCGAGCGCCCACCCGTCGCCGCCAAGCCGGCGAACATCCTGCCCCTGCGTCGCAAGCGGGCATAGGTGAGCCGTATCGCCGTACTCAAGGGCGGTCGCTCGCTCGAGCGGCAGGTATCGCTCAAGTCCGGCGCCAGGGTCGAGGACGCACTCGAGCGCCTCGGTCACCGGGTGGTCGCGGTCGACGTGGGCGCCGACCTGGTGGACCAGCTGACCGCAGCCAACCCCGAGCTCGCCTTCGTCGCGCTCCACGGCCGCGACGGCGAGGACGGAACGGTGCAGGAGCTGCTCGAGGTGATGGGGATCCCCCACACCGGCTCGGGCGTGTCGGCCTGTATCCGCGCCGCCGACAAGGTGCTGGCCAAGCACGCTATGCGCGACGCGGCGATCCCCACTCCGGACTTCTACGCCTTCAGCGAGACCGCGTTCCGGGAGCTCGGCGCCGCCCAGGCGCTGCCGGCGGTAGAGGAGCGCCTCCAGTTCCCGATCGTGGTCAAGCCGGCAGGGCAGGGATCGGCGCTCGGAATCAAGTTCGCCCGCACGCCGGCCGACGTCCCAAGCGCGCTGGTCGCGGCCTTCTCCTACGACCGGAAGGTCCTGCTCGAGCGCTACGTTGCGGGCCGCGACCTGGCCGTGTCGGTCATCGACGAGGACGGTGCGCCGCGGGCGCTGCCGACCGTCGAGGCGGTGCCCGAACAGGAGGACTTCTACGACTTCGAGTCCCGGTACGAGATCGGCCGGACCCGGTTCGAGTGCCCGGCGGCGCTGGATGAGGCGGTGGCGGCTCGAGCGAGCGCGATCGCGCTCGAGGTCTACGCGCTGCTCGGCTGCTCGGGTTTCGCGCGCGTCGACCTGATGCTCGAGAGGGAGACGGATGAGCTCTACGTGCTCGAGGCAGACGCGATCCCCGGGCTGACCGAGACCAGCCTGCTGCCCCAGGCCGCGGACGCGGCCGGGATCGGCTTCGACGAGCTGATCGGGCGGATCGTGGCCGCGGCCGGCGCCGTCCGGGTCGCCTGAACGCCGAGGATTGCGGTTAGGTCCGCACTCGCCGGTCGACGCGGATCGAGTGCGGCGCCAACCGTGCTATGGCCGTGTGAATCTGAATTCACCGCGGGCGGGGCGGCGACTGCGGGGTTAACCGGAATCCCCGCGCCTAGGATCCGGACGCGGCAGGGGCGAGCGAGGTTATTCGCCGGCGAAGTCTTCCGGCGTGACGTGGTCGAGAAAGTCCTTGAACTTCTCGACGACCTCTTCGGTGTCCTCGACCTCGTGCTCGAACTCGATCGCCGACTCGGCGATCACCTCGTCGGCGGCGTAGATCGGGGCGCCGGCGCGGACGGCGAGGGCGAGCGCATCGCTCGGGCGCGAGTCGATCTCGAGCTCGCGGCCGTTGACGCGCAGGCTGATCGAGGCGTAGAAGGTGTTTTCGCGCAGCTCGGTCACGGCCACGCGGGTGCACTCGACGTCGAGCTCGCCGAGGACGTCTGAAAGCAGGTCATGCGTCATCGGGCGCGGCGTCGAGGCCCCCTGGAGCTTCATCAGGATCGCGGCCGCCTCCGGATGGCCGATCCAGATCGGCAGGAACTTGTTGTTTTCGACGGTCTTCAGGAGCACGATCGGCTGCTTTCCGACCATGTCGAAGCTCACGCCGTAGATGACCATCTCCTGCACGTACAGCTCCTAGATCGTGGGGTGAGGCAAGTATAGGCGGCGCACCTAGCAGGTCCTCAGCGCTCCGGCGGCCCCCGATTAGCCGGAACAGCGGTGGGGGCTCACTCAATGGCGTGTTCTTCCTGGAGCACCTTACGCGCGATCGCGAACGCCGAATTGGCGGCCGGCACCCCCGCATACACCGCCGTATGAATGAACACCTCCGCGATCTCCTCCGGGGTCAGCCCGTTGCGCAGAGCCGCTCGCACGTGCATGCCGATCTCGTTCTCGGCGCGGAGCGAGACGAGGGCCGTGAGCGTGATGATGCTGCGCGTCCGGCGGTCCAGGCCCGGGCGCGACCAGGCGCCGCCCCACGCGTAGCGAGTGATGAACTCCTGCCACGGCTGGGCGAACCGGCCGGCGGTGGCCGTCGCACGGTCGACGTGCTCGTCTCCGAGCACCTCGCGACGCGTCTTCATCCCGACGTCGAAGTCGCTCACGGCTGAGCCCTCCTCATCGTTGGTGGTCGTCCAGGAAGGCCTGAATCAGCCCCGTGACCAGATCGGCTTGCTCGACACTGGCGATGTGACGGGCGTCGGGGACGAGCTCGAAGCGCGCCCCCGGGATCAGCTCCGCGATCCGCCGCCCGTGTTCGGGCGGGGTGGACGGATCCTCCGCCGCGGAGATCACGAGCGTGCGGGCGCTGATCGACGGCAGCACAGGAGTGAGGTCCATCGCGGCAATCGCCTCGCAGCAGCCGGCGTAGCCCTCGGGCGGGGTGGCGATGAGCTGCGAGCGAAACCGCTCGATCACCTCCGGATGCGCCTGCGTGAACCCCGGGCTGAACCAGCGCTCGAGGACGGTGTCGGCGACGGCCTCGACCCCGTCGGCCCGGACGATCGCAGCCCGCTCGAGCCAGGACTCGGGAGGGCCGAGCTTGGCCGCCGTACAGCAGAGCACCAGCCGCTCGACTCGCTCCGGCGCGTGGGCGGCGACCCACATGCTGATCATCCCGCCGATCGACAGACCGCACAGCGACGCGCGCTCGATCCCCAGGCGATCCAGGAGCGCCACCAGGTCTGACCCGAGGTCGTCCATCGAGTACGGGCCGGGCGGCACCTCGGAGGCAGCGTGCCCCCGGATGTCGTAACGGAGCGTGCAAAAACGCGGCTTCAGCACGTCGGCCTGCGGCTGCCACATCGTCAGATCGGTACCGAGCGACCCGGAGAAGACGAGCGCCGGCGAGCCCCGTTTGCCGCGGAACTCGTAGCGCAGCTCAGCCGGCACGATGTCCCGCCAGTGCTCGGTCGATCAGCTCGGCCGCGACCCCCAGGTAGCCCGCGGGGTCGAGCGCGGCGTCGAGGCCGTCCTCGCCGAGCGCCCCCGCCACCTCGGGGAGTTCCAGCAGGACCTCGCGGAACCCGCGCCCCGACTCGACCGAACGGCGCGCTGCCTTCTCGACCAGCTCCTGGGCCTCGCCGCGCCCGAGCGTGCCCCCGAGCGCCGCCGCGACGCTCTCACTCATTACGAGGCCGCCCGTCAGATCCATGTCGGCGCGCATCTTCTCAGGGTCGGCCTCGAGGCCGGTAAGGAGCTCGCACGCGATCGCGCACGCCGAACCCGTGAGCCGGAGCAGCTCGAGCAGCGTCTCCCACTCGGCCTGCCAGGCGCCGGCGCCTCGTTCGTGCTCCTGCGCCATCGCCGCGAGCATCGTGGCGACGAGGCCCGGCCCCCGCTGAGCGCAGGCGACGAGGCCCACCGCGCCGACCGGGTTTCGCTTGTGCGGCATCGTCGAGGAACCGCCGCGGCCTGCGCCGCCGCCCTCGACGACCTCGGCCACCTCGGTCTGTGCCAGCAGCACGACGTCGCGCCCGACCTTGCCGAGGACGCCGAGGGTCGCGCCGCACACGCTCGCCAGCCGGACCGGGCGAAGTCTGACCGTGTGCCAGGGGAGCTCAGGCGACACCAGCCCGAGTCGCCGAGCGATCCCAGCGCTGACGTCGAGACCGCGCTCGCCAAGACTGGCCAGCGTGCCGACCGCGCCGCCGAACTGGACCGCCAGGTCGCGGTCGCGCACGATGCGCAGATCGGCCCGGGCGCCGTCGAGGCCCGACAACCACCCCGCCGCCTTGAGCCCGAACGTCACCGGGAGGGCCTGCTGGAGCAGGGTTCGCCCGGGCACGATCGCCTCCCGCCACCGCTGCACGAGCGCCGCGCACGCATTCGCCGCGGCGTTCAGGTCGGCGAGGATGGCATCGAGCGCGCGGCGCGCCACGAGCATCATCGCCGTGTCGATCACGTCCTGGCTGGTGGCGCCCTTGTGCAGGTGCGCCGACGCTTCCGCCGACAGCTGCCGCCGCAGGGCGCGCAACAGCGCCGGGATCGGCGTGCCCTGCTCGCCGGTCCCCCGGCCCAGCTCGGCCAGATCGAGCTCGAGGCGTCCGGCCTGGAAAGCGTCCGCCAGCTCTCGCCCCGCGTCGGCCGGAGCCAGGCCGACATCCGCGAGGGCGTCAAGCAGCGCGACCTCGACCTCGACCATCGCCGCGACGAACGCCCTGTCGCCGAGATGCGCGGTCGCCTCGCCGCGGGCGAACAGGCCGCCGAACAGCCTCCCCTCGGCGCTCGAGGCCATCGACTTCAGCGAGTCCCGCCCAGCGGCCGAGGCCGGGGCGGCGGATTTGTCGCGTGCGGCGAGTGGGCGAAGGAGCCGAGCGCGGCGCGCACCACCTCGACAGTCTGGGGCGCCATGTCGCCGAGCATGTCCGCTTCGATCCCATCCATTGCGTGGTCGCAGCGCGCCAGCACCTCGAGTCCGTTGGGCGTGACCGAGGTGCGCAGGACGGGACGGTGCTTGGGGTCGGGTCGGCGGCGAACGAGCCGCCGGCGCTCGAGACCGGCGATCACCAGGTTCATCGCCTGCGGGGTGACCATCGCCCAGCGGGCCAGCTGCGCACATGACAACCCGTCGCGGAGCCGCCGCTCCACGCGATACACGAGGTATCCCACGCGAGGAACTGTCTTTGGCTCAACCGACGTGAGCTCAGCGGCGGCCGCACGCGTCATGGCTCGCAACATTAGTCGCTGATCCGGCCCGCGCCGGACCGATCAGCCACAACCGCATTGACAAGGAACTTGTCACGAGCATAGGGTTGCGGCACTCAGGCGCCGCCGGCAATCCGAGTAAACGGCGGCTACCGGGCCACAATACCTGGGATGCCGTTCGCCACGATCCGTACGCAGCGCTCGAGCTTGGCCTGGGCCGGCCTCGGCCTGGCGGGGTCGGTGCTGGTCGCCCTGGCGGGCCCCCAGCTGGCCGGCGGCCCGGTCAAATGGTGGTTCGATCCGTCGCTGGGCGCCGCGCTCTTCTATGCGGGGATCGTCGCGCTGGGGGTGGCGTGGCTCGCGCTCGGAAGGCTCGCGGTCACGACGCGTGAGGTCTGGGTCGTGGCAGCCGCGTGGTGCCTGCCGCTGCTCCTGACCGCGCCGCTGTTCAGCCAGGACGCCTACAGCTACCTCGCGCAGGGGACGATCGTGCACCTCGGTCTGGACCCCTATCGCGACGCGCCGGCGGTGCTCGCAGCACACGGACACGCGCACGTGCTGAACGCGGTCTCACCCTTCTGGCGGCACACCACCGCGCCCTACGGGCCGCTGTTCCTGTGGATCGTTAGCTGGTTCAGCGGGTCGAGTCTCGTCGTCGGAGTGCTCCTGATCAGGGCGGTTGAGCTGATCGGGTTCGTGCTCCTCGCGGTCTTCGTCCCGCGCCTGGCGCGCGACCTCGGCGCTGATCCCGCGCGCGCCACCTGGTTGGTGCTGCTCAGCCCGCTGCTGCTGCTCGAGTTGGTGGCGGCGGCGCACAACGATCTTTTGATGATTGGTCTGGTGGTCGCAGGCATCTCACTCGCCATCGAGCGACGGGTGCTAGTGGGCATCGCGCTGTGCGCCCTGGCGGCGACGATCAAGCTGCCGGCAGCCGTGGCCATTCCGTTCATCCTCGTGGCCTTCTCTACGGACCGGAAGACGCTGGTGCGCGGTGTGCTCGTGGCCGCCGGCGTGGTGGTGGCGGTCAGCCTGGTGAGCGGGCTCGGGCTGGGGTGGCTCTCGACGTCGGTGTTCTCGACGCCGGGGAAGGTACGCCTCGCGATCACGCCGGCGACCGCGGTGGGGTGGACACTCGCCCAGGTCGTGCCGGTCGGAGCGCGGGGACTCGAGTCGGCGTTCGGGGTCGTCGCGTTCGGACTCGCGGTGGCGCTCGGAGTGGCGCTCCTCTGGCGGGCGCGGCGCGAGACCATGGTCCGGTATCTCGGGATCGTGCTGGTCGTGGCAGCGGTGGCCGGCCCGGCGTCGTGGCCGTGGTATCTGAGCTGGGGCCTCGTACTGCTGGCCGCGTGCCCGGAGATCCAGGACTCGCGGTGGCTGGTGCTGGTGCTCGCGGCCGGCCCGCTGGTGGTCAAGGCCGACGGCATCCTTGCCTTTCCGCTCCACACCGCGCCGGTGTTCGTGGTCCTGTATCTCGGGGCGGGCGTGCTTTGGTTTGCGCGGAGGCGCCCGGCGGCGGCCGGGTCCAAGCGCTGGCGGACCCGGGCGCTCGTCGAGTCCTGATGGCCACGCATACCGAGCTCCCGCCGCTCTCCGCTCCCCGAGCGAGCGCCGGGCCCGAGGCCCCCGCGGAGCGGCTGTGGGACGTCGCCGCGGTGGCCGGTCCGGCCGTGGTCGCGATCGCCCTCTGTCTCTACCAGCTGACCGCACGCAGCCTGTGGCTGGACGAGGCGGCGACGGTGGCGATCGCCAGCCAGCACGGATCGGCGCTGTGGAGCGCGATGGCTCACGACGGCGGCAACATGCTCGGTTACTACGCGCTCATGCACGTGCTCGTCGGCTGGTTCGGCACCGGCGCGTTCGTGATCCGGCTGCCGTCGGTGGCGGCGGCGGGCGCCTGCGCCGGCGTGGTGGCGCTGCTGGCCCTCCGCCTGTTCGGCCGGCGTGCGGCGCTGTTCGCGGGCCTCCTGGCTGCAGTCAGCCTGCCGCTCGTGTTCTGGGGTCAGGATGCGCGCGGCTATGCGCCGATGACGGCGCTCGTCGCGGGTGCGTTCGCCGCCTTTGCGGCGGGCGTGGAGCACCCGCGCCGGCGCGGACCGTGGCTCGCCTACGTCGTGTGCACGGCGCTGTCGATGTACGCGAGCTACGTCGCGATCTTCGCGCTACCGGCGCAATTGGTGGCCCTCGCCTGGCGCCGCCAGGCCTGGCGCCAGGCGCTCGGCGCGATGGCGGCGTCCGCGCTGTGCTGGATCCCGCTGGCGGTCCTCGCGGCCACCCGCGGCGGCGGACAGCTGTTCTGGATCCCGCGCCCGAGCCTCACCAGCGAGAAGCAGGTGATCCTGGCGCTCACCTCCGCGGGTTTCGAGCCCAACTTCCACCCAACCGCCGTCGCCGCGGTCCTGGCTGTCGTGACGGTGGCCCTGCTCGCAGTCGCGGCGGTACGGCTCGTGCGCCGGGATGCCCCGTGGGGGGTCGCGCTCGCGCTGTCCTGGCTGCTCGTTCCGGTCGTTCTGATGTGGGTCGAATCGCTCGTCGGGCAGCCGATCTTCACCGCGCGGAACCTGCTCGTGGCGCTGCCCGCGGTGGCGCTGCTGCTCGGCTGGGTGGTGGCGGAAAGCCGGTTCGCCTGGCCGGCGCTGGTCGTGCTGATCGCGCTGCGGGCAGTCGCGCTCGCCCCCAGCTACGGCACCTCGCCCGAGAACTGGCGCGCCGCAACCGCCTACGTGGTCCGCGGCGAGCGGCCCGGCGACTGCGTCGTGTTCTACCCGCAGGACGCGCGGATGCCGTTCGCTTACTACACCCATCAGGCGGTCAAGCCGTACATCGAGCGCTACGAGACGTCGCAGGTGCCCTCCGGTTGCGCCCGTGTGTGGCTGGTGGCCAGTCACCAGGGCCTGCCGACCGGCCCGTCCGCGAGCCGAGCGCATTACGCGCACTTCGTCGCGCTCCGCGATGAGCTCGCCCACCGGTACGCCCGCAGTGTCACGCGTTCCTTCGGGTACGCCAGCGTGATCTGGGTCGAGCTGTTCTACGGACGCAGCGTGGTACCGACGAACGTGAGTGCACTCAGAACGACGAGCATCACTCCGTTCGCCCACAGCAGGGCGGTGAAGGCGCGGCCGCGGACGTAGCGCGCCAGCACGATCACGGCAGGGAACGCGGTGATGATCAGGCGCGGCATCGGCGGCGTGTACTGCGAGGTCATCGCCAGCCAGCTGATCCCGAGCGTCCACACGATCGCCTCGACCGACATCTCGTGCCGGTTGCGGACCACCAGCGCGAGCAGGACGATCAGCACGACCGCGCCCCCCAGCCCGACGACGAGGTTCAAATTGATCGTCGGGTGGTCGAAGTGGCTAAGCGAGATCTGGTGACCCAGGGTGTCGGCGAGGTTCGCGAGCGCGAGCACGTTGGTCTTCTCACCCCATCCGTCCCGCTGCGCGATCAGGTACGCGAACGGGGATCCGGTCCAGAGCCACAGGAACGCCGTGAACGCGCCGGCGCCGGTCACCGACAGGGCGGGCGCGAGCAAGCTGCGGCGAGCCGAGGAGTCACGCACGCCGCGCCGGCGCAGCTCGAGCGCCGCCGACACCGCGCACACAAGGATGAGCACCACCGCCTCCGGCTCGGTGGCGGTGGCGATACCGGCCAGCACGCCCGCCAACACCCACCGGCGGCGCTGGAGGGCCAGGATGCAGCCGGCGGCGAGCGGGAGCATCAGGCCCTCGGCGTAGACCATCGAGAACACGACCGAGCCGGGGAACAGGCAGAAGATCAGGATGGCCGGCCGCTCGGCCCGCTCCCCCCACCAGCTCGCGGCCAGCCGCCCCACGAGCACGGTGGCGACGAGGCCGCCGACACCGGACACGAGCACGCCCGCGACCGTGGCGGACAGGATCTGGTAGTGCGCGACCGGGATCACGAACGCGTGCGAGATGAGCCACATGAGCGCCGGGTAGAGCGGGAAGAAGCCGAGCGTCGACTGCTCGTGGACGACGTGATTGGGGTAACCGCGGTCGGCCACCTCGCGGTACCAGAGGCCGTCCCACTGAGCCAGCTCGTGGCTGAAGGAGTGGTGACGGAGCGCGCCGTTCACGAGCGCTACGAGCAGCAGCAGCGCGCGCGAGGAGAGGTACACGGCGATCGCGAATCGCGCCCGGTAAGCCGCTGCCGCGGCGCGCCCGGCAGCGCGCCGATACAGCGTGGCCGGTGTCGCATGGATCGAGACGTCGAGCCCGCGGGCGCCGGGGACAAGCTTCTCGGCGTGTTCAGATGCGGCGTCCACCAGCCGCCCAGTCTAGGAGAGCCGTTTACCGGCGGCGGCGCCTTAGTTACGAGGCGAAGCGCGCGGCGAGGTCAGCGACGAGTCTCGAAACCCCGAACGAGGCGGCCAACCGCTGCTGCCGGTGGGCCTCGGGCATGGCCACGAGCCTTCGCACGCCCGCGAGCTCCTCGCCCGCGTCGAGCGCCGCGGCGTGCGGCCGGGCCGCGGCGAGCACCTCCTCGAGCAGGCTCGCAAGGGGAACGAGGGCTGTGGTTCGGGGGTCGATGAGCTCGGCGGCGGCGCCGTCGCGAGCAGCGATGAAACGGTTCTCGGCCAGGACCTCCTGGGCGTTGACGAGTCCGGCCTGCGCGAAGCCCTGCTCGAGCTCGAGGCGGGCGACCGCCTGGACCAGCGCGACCAACGCCGCGGTGGCGCCCAACGACGGCTGGGCATCCATGATCCGGATCTCGACAGTGCCCAGCCGTGGCTGCGGCCGGACGTCCCACCAGAGGAAGGTGGGCTCGGGAATCGCGCCGGAGCGCAGCAGGACATCGAGCGTGCCGACCCAGTCCGCGTAGCTGTCGAACCTGCGCGGGATGCCGGTGCGTGGAAAGCCCTGGAAGACGATCGTGCGGTTCGACGCCAGGCCCGTGTCACGGCCGTTCAGGAACGGCGATGACGCCGACAACGCCAACAGCATGGGCAGATGCGCGCGAAGCTGGTTCATCAGGCGGATCGCGCTGGTGGAGTCGGGCACGCCGACGTGCACGTGCAGCGCGAAGGTCGGCTCGCGACGCGCCAGGCCGCGCATCGTGCGCTGGATCACCTGGTAGCGACTGGACGGGGAAACCCGGGTCGGCACGCGGAGCGGGCCGGGATGGGTTCCGCACGACGCCGCCGCCATCCCCAGCTGGTCCAGCTCGCCCACCAACAGGCGCCGGAGCTCGCGCATCTCTGCCACCGCCTCGCGCACGGTTGCGTGCGGCGCCGTTCTCAGCTCGAGCGCCGCGTCGTGCGTCTCGGCCACGCACCGGCCGGCGAGCCCGGCTCCGGCCATAGCCAGAACCTCGTCCCCGCGCTCGGTCAGTGTCCACGCGGCCGGGTCGAGGAGCATGACCTCCTCCTCGATCCCCACGCTGTACGGCTCAGAAGGCCGCCATTTCGCCCACTCAGCCCTTCCCCGCCGTGTGGTGCGTTCGGTCAGTGTCTCGAGCGCGTCCGTGGACGAAGTTAACCACGGGCTGATGAACAGCACGTGGCTTCTCCAGCCCGGTCTTATGTTGCCCGGTCTTTATCCCGCCTGCGCGAGGCGCTGCGAGGCAGATACAGGAGCCGAGCGAGCCGCCCGGCGGGAAACGCGTCCTCGCGCACGCTCGAGCCGTCGCGCCGGCCCGGCCTGCCCGGCCAGATGGATGTCGGCGACGCGCTCGTCCGCCTCGGCCGCCGCCGCCATCAGGAGCTCGAACAGCGGAGCATGGGCCTCGAGACCCTCCGCGTGCCACTGGACTCCGAGCACGAGCCGCCGGGCGGGAACCGCGTCCTCGACCGCCTCGATCGTCCCGTCCGGGGCCCAGGCGGTCGCCACCAGGTCCTGGCCCAGCGTGCGCACGGCCTGATGGTGGAACGAGTTGACCTCGAGCCTCGGCCCGCCGAGAGCGCGGCGCACGCGGCTGCGGGGCGCGGTCTCGACACGGTGGGTCGGGACGCTGCCATGCTCTGGCTGGCGGTGCTTGAGTTGGTCCCCAACCACGTCGGGCAGGTGCTGATGGAGCGTCCCACCTCGAGCGACGTTGAGAACCTGCATGCCCCGGCAGATCCCCAGGATCGGGAGATTCCGGCGGTCGGCGGCACGGACGAGCTGGAGTTCGACAGCGTCGACCCGGGGCTCGGTCGGACCGAGCTCGGAATGGGGCTCCTCGCCGTAGGTGCTGGGCTGAAGGTCGGGCCCGCCGGGGAGACACACCCCGTCGACCCGGTCGAGCAGCGACTCGATCGCCTCCGGACGCAGGAGCGGCACGATCACCGGGATCCCGCCGGCGCGCTCGATCGCCTCGGGATAGAGGGTGGCCAGCGCAACCTCGAGTTTCGGCGGCTCCCCCTGCGGCCGCGCGCGGACCTCCTCGGGACGCCGAAGCTCGGAGGTCGTGACGGCAATCAGGGGTCGCGCAGGCATGTGGACATATATTTCGGCCGCAGGCGCCGAAGTTCTATATCCATTGGGACAAACATCCGTCCACTCGTTTAGCCTGGAATCGGAGTTAGGCTGGAATCGGGAGTTTTAGGCAGGGGCAGACGGTTCCGCGGTGGCGGGTTTTGACTTACTCGCGCAGCGTCCGACGACGAGTGTCGGCTTATTCACCCGGCGTGGGCGCGGGCAGCTCGCCGACGAACAGCTCCCACGGCTCGACCGACACCGTCTCCAGCACCTGCATCGGCGTCCAGGGATCTTCCTCTGTGCGGGCATGGACCATGGCTTCGCTGTCCGCGTCGACGATCAGGAGCGCCCGGTGCACCGGAGAGCCGTCGCCGAGGGGACCGGCGAGCCTCACAAAGCCCTCGTCGAAGAGCGCATCGATGTACGCGGCGTGCTCGGTCCAAGCATCCTGCTCGCGCAGTGGGCGAGACCGATCGAAGCCTCGCCCCTCCTGACGGATCAGCGCGAACAGCATCGGCCGGTCAGGTGGCCTTCTGTCCGAGCGTGCGGGTGAGCGTTGCCATCGATACTCGCCTCCGTGGTCAGTATCGCGTGTTCGTCTACCCCGCTCGGCAGCTTGGGCAACTTCGGCCTCCGCGTAGCATCGCGCCTGGTGAGCTCGGCGGACGCTGAGTGCCGGGCGATCGACTGATCGTGCTGATCGCCCCGGAGCGCGTCGCCCTCGCCGCCGGCGTCACGACGAAAGCCCGGCAAACGCGGCGTCGAGCCGATCGAGGCTCTCGCGAATCCAGGGCAACGCCGCCGGATCCTCGGCGGTGAGGGCCTGCCGGCGCCGCTCGACGGTGTCGCCGTAGAGCAGGCTGGTCGCCATCCGGCCCGCAGCGCACCGGGATCGTCGCCGAACGCCGCGCCGGTGCCGCGGCGGGGGACACGGTGATCGGCACGTCTTCTACGATGGCACGCGAGCGATGGATGGACTTCGTGGGCGTCGCATGTGGCGAGCCGGACGCCGGGGGCTGCAGGTGGCGCTGTTCGCCGGCCTGATCGCGGGTTGGGCGCCGTGGCTCAAGCCGATTCGTCATCCGGACACGGGCACGCGGTCGGCCAGGCCGGCGAGCCGGCGGGGGACGACGGGACGCTGGCCCAGCCGGCCTCGGCGCCCGCGACGCCCAACGTCGTCGACGATCGCGCGTGGTGGGTCGTCCCCGGAACGACGCAACAGGTCGTTCAGTACGTCGAGAGCCATCCGCCTCCGGGCGCCAAGCCCGGGTTCTCGGGCACAAGCAGCGGCGGGGGGAAGCCGACCGTGACCACCACCGGCTTTCAGTGGCCGGCGATCCCGGGTGAGCTCAGCCTCCGCTGGCTGCTCGTCGCGGCGGTCCAGCTACAGGATGGGTCCACCGCGGTGCGCGCGGATAGCGAGGTGGTATGGATCACGCCCAGACCGCGCTCGGAACGGATCCCGGCCCGGGCCCGGCGGATCGTCGCCAGCACGGCGAGGGGCGGCAGGCTCGTCCAGGGCCCGCTAACGATCACGGCGCGGGCCACGGTGACGAAAGTCGTCTCGCTGCTCAATGTCCTGCCGGCGTTCCAGCCCGGTGCCCACTTGTGTCCGGCGGACTTCGGTTGGATGATCCGGC
>Ga0187769_10000076_pt1 | contig 48168 bp, 44 predicted proteins | sample 0116_SJ02_MP02_1_FD_133140 | JGI IMG/M metagenome (GOLD analysis project Ga0187769, IMG submission 133140) | Tropical peat soil microbial communities from peatlands in Department of Meta, Colombia - 0116_SJ02_MP02_10_MG | ecosystem: Environmental > Terrestrial > Soil > Wetlands > Peat | place...
ACGGCGATTGCCGGCGCGCAGGACGCCGTCCTTATGGCGGAAGCTATGCGTGACGCAGTCGAGGCCGGAAGAAAAGCGTTTCTCGCCGGGCGCATCGAGAAAAAACTGTACGCTACTGCCTCGAGCCCGCTCACCGGCGTCGTCCGCTGAAAACCCGGCTTACCTTGGACGATTTTTCACTGTGGGGATTGGGCTTGCAGGATCGGCTTGGTCAGAACTAAAATAGTTCTAGTATCCTCGGACTCTGCCCGCCGGCACCAGGTATTCCTCCGAAAAAGGAACTGTGAGATGCCGCAGTTCGTCCGATGTGCGCCCTATCGAAAAAGGACGTGCCAGGAAGTATCCACGAGCGCATGGACCAGCACACCGGGCACAAGCGACCCGGTTTTCATCCACGCGTGACCGTAAAATAATCCCGCAATTGTCGCCAGCAGCACGTACTTCCAGTTCGGAAACGGCGCATGCAGGATGTGCGACAGTCCGAAAATGACGGAAGCAACGATCAATCCCGCCCATGAATTCCCGAGCGTCTTTGAGAGCAGGTTCTGGAGCAGCCCGCGAAACAGAAATTCTTCCGGCCATGCAGTGAAAAATAGAATGCCAAGCGCTTCCAGAGGAAGCGACACGCGCATTCGCGCTAGGGTCGGATCAAACGCAATGAAGCCGATGCGCATACCAAGAGGGATTGCAATCGCGGCGTAAATGAGGAAATGCAGCCCGAAGTTCCAGCCAAACCCGCGCCGCCACTCAACTGCGTAGCCCACGCCCTCCAGCCTGCGAAATAGGACGAAGGCCGCGACGCCTGTGCTCATCGCCGTCAAAATCGTGAGTGTGTGAGTCAGAACAGGAGGGTAGGGGAACAGCCGGTACATCCAGCGAAACTCAACGGGCAGCCACAGAAGAAGCACGGCGGCGTAGTCTTCCCAGCGACCGGCCACCTTCCCGGCACTCGTCGCGAGAACCAGCGTCGGCGCCACCGTATACGCCGCGCCCGCGAGCATCATCCGCCAGTCGCCGGAAACAGCGAGCGAATAGATCAGCACGGCGCACAAGGGAACGAGCGGCGCAGCAATGCCCGCGCGCAGCCCGAGCATCCGCTTCGCGCCATCCAAGACACGCGGTGCCGCCAGGAAAAGCACGAAAGCAAATAACGTAGCCGCTACTGCAAGCGCGACTATGAAGGCCCTTCCGTTCAATCCGTGATGGACGCCCTCGAGCGTAGCGGCGGCCACAACGACCGCCCACGTCACGAGCGCAGCCGGAAAGCTCATCTGCCATGATTTGGAACTGGCCGCCATGGAATGATTTTACTGAAGCGAATGCCCGGCAGGTAATGAACTTGATTTGATTTTCCGCGTCAGCGATTCTGTTGTTGCCCACCCGATGGCGGAAACCGTCAAACAGCGCCTGGCCTACATTGACTGGCTGCGCGGCCTCGCCTGCCTGTTGATGTTTCAGACGCATTGCTATGACTCCTGGCTCGGCGGGCCGGCGCGCAACACCGCGTTCTTCCGATGGTCGCAGCTCGGCGGAACGCTGCCGGCGCCGCTCTTCCTTTTTCTCGCTGGAATCTCCTGTGCCATGGTCACAGACCGGTCGCGCCGGAAGGGAATGGGCCGCAACGAGATCGCCGGCGCGACAATTCGCCGCGGCGCGGAAATTTTCGGGCTTGGCCTGCTGTTTCGCGTGCAGGAGTTCGCGCTCGGCCAGCCCGGGGCCCCTTGGACGGATCTGCTCCGCGTGGACGTTCTCAACGTAATTGGTCTTTCGATCGTCCTAGTCGGCGTCCTTTGCTGGTTCGCGCGGACGCGCCTGGGGAATACACTTCTGGCAGGGATCGCCGCTCTCACCGTAGCGCTCGCAACTCCGCCGCTCTGGACGACGTGGCGTCCCCGCTGGCTCCCGTGGTTCCTCGAGTCCTATGTCAACGGCGTGCACACCTTCAACGTGCCGCAGCCCTGGCTCTTTCCGATTTTTCCGTGGACGGCCTTCGCATTCGCCGGCTTGGCTGTGGGGTTCGTCCTCTTCAGCGATTGGTCGGCGAAAAATACTGCCCGCGCGGTGGCTGTGTTAGCCGCTGCCGGATTGGGGTTATTCTTTCTATCCTCTTGGCTGGATGCACGCCCCGTCCAGCTCTATGCGGTGTACGACTACTGGCACACGAGTCCCAACTTCTTTCTCGCCCGTGTCGGAGTCCTGCTAGGGCTTACATGCCTTGGCTACGCATGGTGTCGCTGGGGTCTGGGTGAATGGGGTTTCAGTCCCCTCATCCAAATGGGCAAGACTTCCTTGCTGGTCTACTGGGTGCATATCGAATTCGTTTACGGACGCTTCTCGATTCTGACCAAGCGCGCGCAGACGATTCCCATGGCCACGCTCGGGCTCGGCGTGATTTTCACGGCGATGGTGCTGCTCTCGCTTGCGCGAACTCGCTGGAAGGGCCAGGGGAGCGAGATATTCGGCCGTCTCCGGCGCGCGTTGCGCCCCGCCGCGGCATCCTAAGGCTTTTTGGTGGGATCGACTTGTTGGGAAGGCGCCGCAGGCGAATCGCTCTGCTTCGGCTGCGTCTTGAAGATGTACTCCCCCGGCCGCGCCAGGCCCATTTCCTCGCGCGCGATTCGCTCGATCGTCGCGGGATCGTTCTTGAGCGCCTTCACGCGCTCCTCCAGCTGCCGGTTTTCCTCGTTGATCTGATCGATTTCCTTCTGCACGCGCGCGGCCTCCTGCTGCGAACGCCGCATGGCCAGCACGCCGTGCGTCCCGAAAATGTCCTGCACGATCAAAAGAACAAGCGCCGCGAGAAGGAAGTAGTTCAAGTTGCGCCGCAGAAAGTCGCGCATCTGCTCGACAAATCCGATCGCGCGATCGTTCGTCTGTCCGCTCATTGTGTTATCCAGGCGCGCGCATCTTCCGCGAGCTTCTTCGACGCCGCAAGAGTTTCCGCCTCCGTGTAGATGCGCACGACAGGTTCCGTGCCCGACGGACGCATCAGCACCCACTCGCCGTTCGAAAAAATCAGCTTCAGCCCATCCGTGCGATTCGTTTCAACAACGCGCCGCCAGGCAAACTCTTTGAACTTTCCTTTTAGCCGTGCCGGCAGCTTCGCTTGCACATCCTCGGCCAGATGGAGGTTCATGCGCACGGGCCAGAATTCACGCCCGACTCGCCGAAAGAGATCGCGAAGCTGCTCCGCGAGCGACGCCTGCCGCGCCGCGATCATTTCCGCGGTCAGAAGGCATGCGAGGATGCCGTCCTTTTCCGGAAGATGCCCGCGGATCGTCATGCCGGAGCTTTCCTCTCCTCCCAGCGCAATTTTGTCCCTTCGCAGGAACGGCCCCACATATTTGAAGCCGACCGGCGTCTCATACACCTTCACCTTGTGGAGCTTTGCGACCGCGTCCATGAGATGCGTTGTCGCCACGCTCCGGGAAGCGCCGAGTTTTGCGCCGCGCGTTTCCAGCAAATAGTCGAATGCCAGCGCGAGGATGTGGTTCGGCGAGACGTATAAACCGTCGCGGTCCACAATGCCGAAGCGGTCCGCGTCGCCGTCTGTAGCAAGCCCGGCAAGCGCCCTCTTTTCCGTGACGGCCGCCTTGAGCGCGGAGACATTCTCATCGGAAGGATCCGGCCCCGCTCCTTCAAAGAGGACATCGCGCGCGGTGCGGATCGCCGTGACGGGCACGCCGGTCTCGCCGAGGATTCGGTCGAGCCATCCCGCCCCGCACCCATGAACGGCGTCGCACACAAATCCCCCTTTGGCTTTCCGAATTACTTCGAACTTGATGACGCGGCGAAGCTGCTCGAAGTACGGCTCGCGCGGTTCGATCCCTTCGAAGTCGTCTTCAATCTCGTGGGGAGGGTTTGGCTCATCCTTGATTTTGGCAGCGCGCCTTTCGATGTCGTGCGTCACTTCCGGCGGCGCCGGGCCCGCATCCGGGCCGGAAAACTTCAAGCCGTTGTACTGCGCCGGATTATGGCTGGCTGTGATGTTGATTCCGCCGTCGAGCTTGCCGTACAGGATGGCATGGGCAACCGCGGGCGTCGGTGTTGCGCCGCGGCTCAGCAAGACGCGGCAGCCGTGCGACCGAAGCACGTACGCGGCTGCAAGTGCGAACTCCTCCGAAAAGAACCGCGTATCGTGGGCCACGATCAGCACGGGAGACTTCTTGCGGGCGAGCACATGCGCGGCGATCGCGGCAGACGCCCGACGGACTCCGGCGAACGTGAAATCGTCGGCAATGACGCCACGCCAACCGGAGGTCCCGAAATGGATCGCTTGGTTCGTCACGGGGCGCTATTGTATCTTGGCGCGCGAATCGCGCGCATCGGGGAATCAGTCGGCAGCGAATCTCAAGAGTAAAGGCAGCAGATGACGGACAAGATCGTCGTCCTGACCACATGTGGGTCACAAAAGGAGGCGCAGCGCATCGCGCGCGCCCTTGTGGAGAGCAGGCTCGCCGCGTGCGCGAACGTCCTCCGGTCGCCCGTCCAGGCAATCTACCGCTGGAAGGGGCAAGTCGAATCCGCGAAGGAGTTCATGCTGATCATCAAGACATCCCGCACAAGATTTCGCGCGCTCGAGAAGAAGATCCGGCAAATGCACAGTTACAACGTCCCTGAAATCATCGCCGTACCGATTGCATCCGGTTCGCGCGACTACCTCAAATGGCTCGCCGATTCCGTCCGACCCGCCCGGAAGTGACGAATTCCCGTCTCTGCATCGCACTTTATGTGATGACTAGGACCATCTCTGCGTTCTCTGCGCCTCTGCGGTGAATCTTCCGGGCTATTTGGAGTTCTTGCGAGTAGCGGATGGCTCCTTAAGATTCCCCCAAAGGCTCACCGCAGGCAGCTTGAGTCACTGCCCGCAACTGTTCCACCTTGAAAGCCGTTTCGGAATTGAGTACAAGGGAAGTAGTCTCGCGATGAAAAGACTTTCCCACTGGCGCTTAATCGTCCGGGGCTGCGCGGCGATCTTGGCTGCCAGTCTGCTCTGCCCAGCGATCCGCCCTGCACAAACGGAGACGCAAAATCCTCCCTCCGCCTCTTCGGGTCAGGATCAATCGGACACCAAAGAAAAGAAGGAAACCAAGTCGTCAGGCTCGGCCACGACAAGGCTCAAGATCCGGGTGACGGGAAATACCGACAAGCCTATCAGCAACGCGAGCGTCTATGTCCGCTTCTACACTCCGGGCGGCTTCTTGCGCCACGACAAGCTCGTGGAAATGAACTTCAAGACGAACTTGGACGGCTCGGTGAAGGTTCCCGAATTGCCGCAGGGCAAGATTCTCATTCAAGTGATTGCGAATGGCTGGCATACGTATGGCAAGTGGTACGATGTCGAGACCGAGGAACAATCCATCACCGTGAAGCTCGAGCCGCCGCCGCACTGGTACTAGGGAATTTCTTCGCGAACCCTTTCTGTATCGGAATCATTCAGCGCAAACAATTCTTCTCCTGAAGCAAACTCGCCGCGAGCCATTGTCTTGAACACGGAAAATCTTCTTGACGCGCTTGTTTGCACAAAAAATTGTGCAAAGAGGACTAAGCCTTGCAATCTCGCGCGGTTTTGATTTCCGCATAGCCCTTTTCCACACAGTTTTCAACAGAACTGTTGAAAACTTTTACGAACAATTCATCTCGGCCACCCCGGAAGCAGAAAAGTTGGCGCAAGAATTGCTCCGCCCTTCGCTCCCTCGCCTCCGAATAATGGATTGCCTCGGCGTGATATCATTTCGTCCTGCCTTAACAGATCCGAACCACAATGAAGGAACTGATCGTCAACGCCGACGACTTCGGCTTCACTCGCGGTGTCAACGAAGGAATTATCCGCGCCCACCGCGAGGGAATTCTCACCAGCGCCACGCTGATGGCCACCGCGCCCGCGTTTGACGACGCCGTCGAGCGCGCCCTTGCCAATCCGAAACTGGGAATCGGGTGCCATCTCGTTCTCACGGGGGGAACAGCTGTCACGCCCCCGGAACAAATTCCTACACTCGCGGACCGAAACGGCGTCCTGCCGCGCTCCCTTGCCGCCCTCGTTGTGAAGCTGAGCTCCGGCAGGATTCGAATCGCCGAGATTGAAAAGGAGTTGCGCGCTCAGATCGAAAAGATTCGTGGCGCCGGCATTCGAGTGACCCATCTCGACACACACAAACACACGCACGCTCATCCCATCGTCATGGGCGCTCTCGCGCGAGTCGCTCGCGAGCTTGGGATCACGCGCGTCCGTAAGCCCGTGGAGGATCTTCGAGATTCGTGGAGATCAACGCGAGGAGCCGGCTCAGGTTCAGCGAAGCGGTTGGCCGAGGCAGCCGCAGTCTGCGCGGTCGGTCCTCTGTTCGATGCCATCGCGAAGAACTATGGACTGCGTTCGCCCGACCATTTTCTCGGCCTGGCGATGACAGGAAGGCTCGGCACTGCAAATCTCTGTCGTCTGATTGACACAGTTGCCGAAGGTCGAACAGAAATCATGACGCACCCGGGAGTTTATGATGCAGAGCTGTCCGAGACAGGCTCGGGTCTCCAGCGAGAGCGTCAGACCGAGCTTGATGCTTTGCTTTCCTCTGAGGCAAGAAAGGCGATTGAGTCGCATGGCATCAAGCTGATTACCTATCGCGACTTGAACTGACCGCAAATGCGTGAACGAGTTGGAGTACAATCCCTCGCGGTTCCCGAACGGACCCAGAGCGAACAATTGAGGACATCATGAAGAACTTGAGGATGGTTGCTGTTTGTATCTTCGCGATAACGGTTGCCGCCGCCGCTGTCAGTGCCCAGATGGGCATGCGCCAGACGCCCATGCCGCAGGGAGTTTTCAACCCCGTGGTCGGTTCGGGCGCGCAGTACGACATTACCTCGTCGGCCGGCACGAACACGACCATGCAATACACGGTCGTTGGCAAGGAAACGGACAACGGGAAGAACGCCTATTGGATCGAGTGGACGATGTCCGGAGGTCCGATGGGCTCCACCGTCATGAAAATGCTCTTCACCGTGGACGGAGGAAACACCGTCCCCTCTCGCATGATCATGCAGATGGCCGGTCGGCCTCCCATGGAGATGCCGGCTCAGATGAACCGAGCGGGCAGCCAGCAGCCTCAGCCCGCCGACATACGCAAAACTTGGGACAACCTGGGCAAGGAGTCCGTCACAACGCCGGCTGGCACCTTTACCTGCGACCACCTCCGCGCGAAAGATGGCTCGAGCGACACTTGGGTCAGCGACAAGCTGTCTCCTTGGGGTCTGGTCAAGCACCAGGGCAAGGACTCGACAATGGTCCTGACCAAGGTCATCACCGACGCCAAGGACAAGATCGTCGGCACCCCGGTCCCGTTCAATCCAATGCAGATGATGCAGCAGGCGCAGCCCCCGCAGTAGAAGCTGTCTCCTGGATGGTCTGCGTCAGGGCACGGCTTCACAGCTGTCGGAAAAGGAAAAAGGCGCGAGCTTTGTGGGTCGCGGCTTTTTACCCTCAGCGGAGCCGAAGGGCAGCCGCGACATAAGCCCCGTGAAACCTATAGGGCTTCAGCCCCTGAAGATCCCTGAAACGATTCTCTCAGCAGGTTCTCCAGCTCTGTCGGAAAGATCGAAAGGGTTCGGAGGTTTTATCTCCTGGAGCCCTTGCCTGCGCTACTCAAGGTCCGGCGGCGTCACCTTGGAAATCCACGAATCGTAGTCGGACGTGTAACCCGCTCTCTCCTGCAGAGATCGGATGCGCTTCTCGAGAGCAGCCACTTCGCTCTCCGAAAGCGCCGGGAGCGCCTGCACTCCGCCCGCCACAGCCTTTGCCTGTCCCGCGGCACGTGCTTCGGCCGGGGCGTTGATGCCGGCGAGACTTCGGTCGCCATCTCCAACGCCCATATACTTCTCAATCAGTTCCGTGGTCACCTTCTGGCTGTGAACGAGCGACACTCGGATGTTCCCCTGCCCGGTGACCACGTTCCCAACGCCAAACACACAATCGGCGCCCGCGTACCGCGGCAGGTCGCCATCCGAGAATGTGTAATATTCTCCCTTCATCGAGACGCCGGGAAGCACTTCTGGCACGGAACCGATTGAGGAGATGACGAGCGGCGCTCGGAGTTCATGCTCCGATCCCGAAATAGGCTCCGCCTTCCGCCCTTCAATCCTTGTTTCGGCTACTCGCAAGCCGGCCACCCGTCCGTTTTCCACAATTAGTCCGGTCGTTAGCCGCCGATCCTGGACGCGGAACAGGTATTTATCCCGCGCAAGCCGCAGCATCTTCTGGCGGACCATCTCCGTCTTCGCGATCTGATCCGCCGTGGCATTATCCGGAGGCTGAGCGAGGGGCATATCCTGCTCGCGGCGGCGATAAATCAACAAACATCCTTTCACGCCAAGGCTCTGCGGGTCGATCCCGTGCGCCTTGCAGACCGCCGGGATGCCTTTCTCGAGTTCGTGCATGCTCGTGTTGATGTTGCGGGACTTGAGCGCGCGTTCGTAGTTTTCCAGCTGCAGCACCTTCACGACGTCAATCGAGGCGAGGCCTCCGCCAACGACAATCGTCTCGTCCGGAGTCTCGTAGCGCAGGCCGTCGTAACTCTTTTCGTTCTTGTGGTTGTACCAGTAGATGAAAGGGTTCTGGTAAACAAGGCCCTTGCCGACGTAATCCTGTGCACCGTGAACGCCTAGATCGCGGTCGCGCCACGCTCCGTTCGCTAATATGACCGCCGAGAAGCCCCAGTTCTTGCAGAAATCCTGGAAGTCGACGTCGCGTCACAACTTCGTCGAAGGAACGAAATAGACGCCGGGTTTCTTCAGGCGAGCATCGATCCGGCCGTATTCCTGCTTCCTCTGCTCCATATGCCAGCGCGGCAAGCCGTCTTCGATCTTTCCGTACGGCCGCTTGTTCTGTTCGATGACGGCCACGCGGATTCCGTGATCCGCCAGAATCTCCGCCGCCACGGAGCCGGAAATAGCCCCGCCCACGACGGCGACAAAGTACTGTCCGCTGTTAGACATTCGCGCTCAATCGGGAGTTCTCATCATTTGTCGAGCGGGGAATTGTACACCGGCCCAGCGAACATCCTCGCAGGGATTGCTCTGGCCTTCTCCGTTCAATAGTGATTCAATGCGCGGCACTGATCTGCACGAGGCTTGCCAAAACGGGGGATCACAGCATGAGGCTGAAGAAAACTCTGATCGCTGGTTGGAGCGTAGCTATGTTTGTGCTCTCGGCCCTTCTTGCGTCCTCATGGCAGGCTCGAGCGCAGCAGGCGCCGGCACAGACTCCCGCACCGGAAATCACCACCGCTGCCTTCACCGCGAACCAGGCGGCGCTGGGCAAGGCCGTGTACGCCAAGAGCTGCGCCTGCTGCCACGGCGTGGAGATGGGCGGCAGCGAGTTCGCGAGCGGACTGAAAGGTCCTATCTTCAATCAAAACTGGGGCGGCAAGACTGCTGCGGCGCTTTTCAACTACATTGCCACGAAGATGCCGCCTGCCAATCCGGGCGAGCTCGGAGCAGAGGCGAACGCGCAGGTAATCGCGTACATCCTTCAGCAGAATGGCGCGCGGCCGAGCATCACCGTGGAGCTTCCGTCGAATGCAAGCGACCTTGCGAGGATGCTCCTACCCCGAAATCCTGTTACGCAGGGAGCCGCGCTGATGATGCCGCTGTCCCCGCTCGCCCCGCCGATGCCTCCGGTGAAGCTGCCCAACCCGCTCGAGAAGATCACGCCCGTCACCGACCAGCTGATCCAGAATCCGCCGCCGAGTGAATGGCTCGTGTGGCGCCGCACCTACGACGACCACGGGTTCAGCCCGCTGAAACAGATCACCAAGAGCAACGTCTCCGATTTGCGCGTCGCCTGGGCATGGTCGCTGCCGAACGGCGAGAACGAGGCCACGCCCCTCGAACACGATGGCATCCTCTTCGTCCACAGCTTCGGCGACCACGTGCAGGCGCTCAACGCCGCCACCGGGGATCTCCTTTGGCAGTATTCGCGCCAGTTGCCGCCCGACGCAAGGCTCAGCATGAAGCGCAATCTGGCCATCTATCGCGACCGCCTCCTTGTGCCTACGTCGGATGATCACGTCGTCGCGCTCAACGTGAAAACGGGCGCAGTGATTTGGGATTCTCCTGTGGCCGACTACAAGAAAGGCTGGCAAGTGACCGGCGGCCCGCTGGTCGCGAAAGGCAAAGTCATGCAGGGAGTTGCCGGGCAATCGCCGGGTGGCGGCTCGATCGTCGCGCTCGATTTTGAGACCGGGAAGCAGGCGTGGATGTTTCATACCATTGCGCAGCCGGGTGAGCCCGGAGACAGTTGGAACGGATTGCCGGCCGAAAAGCGCAATGGCGCGTCCGTGTGGACCGCTGGCAGCTACGATCCGCAACTCAACCTCGCATTCTTCGGCGTCGGGCAGACGTACGACACCGGTCCGGTGCTGCACCGCGTCCCGGGATTCTCAAACGACGGGCTCTACACTGACTCGACGCTTGCCTTCGACCCCGACACAGGAAAGCTCGTCTGGTACTTCCAGCACGTGCACAACGATCAGTGGGACCTTGACTGGGCTTTCGAGCAACAGTTGATCAACCTGCGCGTGAACGGCGCGACGCAGAAGCTCGTCGTCACCTCGGGGAAGATGGGCATCTACGAAGGCATGGACGCCGCCACCGGCAAATACATCTTCTCGAAGGATCTCGGAATACAGAACGTCGTCACCGCGATTGATCCGAAGACCGGCGAGAAAACCATCAATCCCGCCGTCATCGTCGGCGATGGCAAGCCGCACACGATCTGCCCGCATCCGGGCGGCGGACGAAACTGGATCGCCGGCTCTTACAACGCCGAAATGAAGAGCGTTTACGTTCCGATGCAAGAGTCGTGCATGGATCTGATTCCCGCGCCGCCGGGCGAGCGCGGCAACCTCACGTCCGGCGTGGATTGGTTCATCCGCGCGCGTCCCGATAGCGACGGAAACTACGGCCGCCTCGAAGCGTTCAATCTGGAGACGAAGAAAGTTCTGTGGATCAAGCGCCAGCGCGCCCCGGAGACCACATGCGCGCTCGCAACCGCCGGCGGAGTCGTCTTCGTCGGTTCGCTCGACCGCTACTTCCGCGCTTACGACGACGCGACCGGCGATTCGCTTTGGCAGGTCCGATTGAACGACGTGCCGACCACGTGCCCGATCACATTCACGGTCGATGGAAAACAGTACGTCGCCGTGGGCGTTGGCAGCGGCGGCCCGTTGCCTTCGACGTTTCCCGTGCTCGTTCCCGAAATTCTGAATCCTCCGGATCACGGCGCTGCCGTCTGGGTCTTCGAGCTGCCCGAGAAAAGGCGCTAGGGTCGGAAGCTTATGGCCGCTCATTCACGTCGCCACTTTTTGAAGGCCGCGACCGTCGGGGGTGTGAGCGCCGCGATGGCACTTTCGACCACCGCTGCTTCCGATCCAATCCTTGGCCTGATCTTTCCGCCTGCGAACACGCCCGTCCCGCCCGAGGCGCGCCGGATGTACCCGAGCGGCGTGCAATTCCTCGCCACCGGCGTCGGCCTCGAGCGCATGACGCCCGAGGGCTACGACAGAGTCGTGGACAAGATCGTTCCGGCCGCGCAGATGCTCGCCGCCCAGGGGGCGAAAGCAATCGACGTGATGGGAACTTCGCTCACCTTCTACAAAGGCGCGGCGTTCAACGAGAAATTGAAAGCCAGCGTCACAAAGGCGACCGGCCTGCCGTCCACCACAATGAGCACCGGAATCATCGAGGGGCTGAAAGCTGTCGGCGGGCATCGGCTGGCGGTTGCCACGGCGTACAACGAAGAGGTGAGCCATCGTCTGCGCGTGTTTCTCGAAGAGTCCGGGTTCGAAGTGCTCGTCGTCAAAGGCATGGGCATCGAGCGATTCGAAGACCGCCCTCCCGTCACGCAGGATGAGCTGATGGAATTCAGCGCTGGCGTCTGGCAATCCGCGCCGAACGCCGACGCGCTGGTGATTTCGTGCGGCGCGCTGAAGACGCTTGATCTGCTCGCGCCGCTCGAACAGCGCTGCAAAGTTCCGGTGATTTCCAGCATGCCACACGCGCTGTGGGCCGGCGTTCGCCTGCTCGGACTCAGCGGCCGCGCGCCCGGCTTCGGCACGCTGCTCTCGAGGGAAACGTGAGAGGGAAGTCCTCAGAGAGCGGCGAATTGATGCGAACGCAACAAATTTGATATATTCCTCTCACTGAGGAATCCACTGATCTGCGGTGCATCCGGCCAGCCCCGGACGCGGAGCGCCACAGGGAGGCACAGGCGATGCATGTAGGCTACGGAACCGGTTTTCAGCACCTGAGCGAGATTTCCGACACGCAGTTTATGCACGACGAGCTCGCCAACTGCGAGGCGGCCGAGTCGCTCGGCTTTGACTCTGTCTGGGCTACCGAGCATCACTTCGACAGCTACTCCATCAGCCCCGACGTGCTCCAGTTCCTCTCCTACATAGCTGGCAAGACGAAGCGCGTGAAGCTCGGCTCGATGGTGATCGTCGTGCCGTGGCACGACCCGATGCGCCTGGCCGAGCAGATCGTCCTGCTCGACCACTACTCCGGCGGGCGCTACATCCTCGGCGTGGGCCGCGGACTTGCGCGGCGTGAGTTCGAAGGCTTCCGCATTGACCAGAACGAAGGGCGAAAGCGCTTCGACGAATACACGCAACTCGTTCTGGATGCGCTCGAGACCGGCTACATGGAAGGCGGCGACACGGTGAAGCAGCCGCGCCGCGAAATCCGCCCTCGGCCGTTCAAATCATTCAAGGGCCGTTCCTTCGCTGCCGCTGCATCGGCGGATTCCGTTCCTGTCGTGGCGAAGCTCGGCCTCGGCATGCTGGTGATTCTGCAAAAGGCCTGGGACCTTGTGACGAAGGATTTCGAGACGTACCACAATTACTGGCGCGAGTTTCATCCCAATACCGAGCCGCCTAAGCCTTTCTGTTCCGGCTTCCTCTTTGTGGACGAAAGCTCCTCCCGCGCCGAAGAGCTTGCGAGAAAATATCTCTCGCGGAACTACCGCGAGGCCCTCGTGCACTACGAAATCATGGGAAAGCACTTCGAGAAGATCAAAGGCTACGAGCGCTACGCCGAGCTGAGCAAGTACATGAACGAAATCGGCGAGGACAAGGCCGTCGAGGATTACATCCAGCTCATGATCTGGGGCACGCCGCAGCAGGTGCTCGACAAATTCTCGAAGATGAAAGACCTGATTGACATGCAGGGTGTCATGCCGAACTTTAACTTCGGCGGCATGCCCAGCGAAGAAGCCGTCCGCAACATCCGCTGCTTCGTGAAGCACTGCATGGCCGAATTGAAGAGTTGGCCCTCCGCCACTCTCGAAGAGCCAAAGGAACTCGCGCTTACTGCGGTTTGAAATAGACGGCGGCGAGGGGCGGCAGCTTCAGCTTGAGCGAGTAGGGGCGGTCGTTCCACGGAATTGGCTCGGCCTGCACCCCTCCTGCGTTTCCTAGGTCACTGCCCTCATAGTATTTCGAATCCGTGTTGAGAATCTCGCGGTAGAAGCCGGGGCGCGGGACGCCGACGCGGTAGTTCTCCCGCACGACGGGCGTGAAGTTGCAAACGGCGACGACGAAATCGTCCTGATTCCTCGCGCGGCGCAGCAAAGAGACGACACTCGACGCGGCGTCATTCGCGTCAATCCATTCAAATCCCGCCCATTCGAAATCCACTTCGTGAAGCGCGCGCTCCTTCACGTGCAGGCGGTTCAGGTCCGCGACGAGCCGCTGGATGCCACGATGGGGGGGTGAACTTTCGAGCGCCCATTCGACCTGGCTCGCTTCCCAGAACTCGTTGCGCTGGCCAAGCTCGCTGCCCATGAACAGCAGCTTCTTGCCCGGATGCGCGTAGAGGTAGCCGAAGAACAGGCGCAAATTGGCGAACTTCTGCCAGTCGTCTCCCGGCATCTTCTCGAGCAGCGCGCGCTTTCCGTGTACGACTTCGTCGTGAGAGATCGGCAGAATGAAATTTTCGTGGAAGGCGTAGAGCATCGAGAACGTCAGATCGTTGTGATGATACTGGCGGTGAATCGGATCGAAGGAGATGTATCGCAGCGTGTCGTTCATCCATCCGAGATTCCATTTCAGATCGAAGCCGAGACCGCCGACATACGTCGGACGCGAAACCGCGGGCCAGGCGGTGGATTCCTCCGCGATCATCAGCGCGCCGGGATGGATTTGATGGAGCACCTCGTTGAGCCGCCGGATGAAGGCGATCGCTTCGAGATTCTCGCGGCCGCCCTGCGCGTTCGGAATCCACTCGCCCGGCTTGCGCGAATAGTCGAGGTAGAGCATGGACGCGACCGCGTCCACGCGCAGCGCGTCAATGTGGTACTTGTCGATCCAGAAGAGCGCATTCGAGATCAGAAAATTCTGCACTTCGTTGCGACCATAGTTGAAAACGAGCGTGCCCCAATCGGGATGCGCGCCGAGGCGCGGATCTTCATGCTCGTAGAGATGCGTGCCGTCGAAGAATGCGAGGCCGTGGGCGTCGCGCGGGAAATGCGCGGGCGTCCAGTCGAGGATGACGCCGATGCCTTCCTGATGGCAGCGCTCCACAAAGTACATAAAGTCCTCGGGCGTGCCATAGCGGCTGGTGACGGCGAAATACCCGACAGTTTGATATCCCCAGGAGGCGTCGAGGGGATGCTCCATGATGGGCATCAGTTCGACGTGCGTGTAGCCCATCTGCTTGACGTAGGGGATGAGTTCCTGCGCGAGCTCGCGGTACGTGAGCCAGCGATAATCCTCGCTGGCCTTGCGGCGCCACGAGCCGGTGTGAATTTCGTAGATGGACATCGGCGCGTGCAGCCAATCGCGCGCGACGCGCGCGTCGAGCCATGCCGAGTCCTTCCATTCGTGGCGATTGATGTCTGTGACGACCGAGGCGCTCTTCGGGCGCATCTCGGCAGCGAAGCCGTAAGGGTCCGACTTGAGTCCGAGATGGTTTCCGACGCGCGAGAGGATTTCGAATTTGTAGAGCGCGCCTTCGCCCAGGCCGGGAATGAAGATTTCCCAGATCCCGGTCGGCCCGCAGTTGCGCATCGGCGCGGCGCGCCCATCCCAGTTGTTGAAGTCCCCCACGACGCTCACGCGCTGCGCGTTCGGCGCCCACACAGCGAAGTGAACTCCCCGGACGCCGGCAACTTCGCGCAGGTGCGCGCCGAGCTTCTCGTATTTCAGGTAATGCGTTCCTTCGCCGATTAGGTAGAAATCGTAGTCCGTCAGGACAGGAGGGAATGCGTACGTATCGTGAATTTCATGCTCAGCGCCATTCTCAAACTTGAATCGCAACCTGTATGAGGACGGAGCAACATGCTCCCCCTTGCGAATGCCCAAGGAATTCAATGGAAGCGTTGCTTCGAAGAAGCCTTCCTCATGGATCTTTCTCGCGGTATGAGGCGCTCCGCCCGGCCCCCAAAGAATGGTCGCTTCGCGCGCGCCAGGGCGGAGAACGCGGATCGCGAGCGAGGATTGAGGGCCGTTTTCAATCCAGTGCGGGCCCAATACGCGGAAAGGATCCGAATGGGCGCCTTGGACCAAGCTTTCCAATTCCTCCGCGAAGCTTGGTCCGGCATTTGTGGATGTGTTTGCGACTTTCTCTGCTTCGTTCACCGTAAGCCTGGTCCCATGTAATTCTTCTCAGGTCATTTTATCGAAGGAACGCCGCCGTACCAACACGGCTAAGAGACTATCGGCAGGCGTTCGTTTTTATTCCCCCAGATCGCGCAAGCGAAAACGAATCGGCGTGTGAACGCCGCCTCGAGTATTTACCTACAGGGCTGTATACGGTGTATTAACTTAGGTCACTTGGTACGAAGGTACCATTGTTGGCCATCCCCATGGGGGATATACATATAGACGCGCGCCACCGATGGGAATGCGTTGGGCGTAATCCGCGGCAGAAACCAGGGCATTTCAGACAATTATGTCCCGCAGACCGGCCATGCCTCGTCCCGATGCAGACACTTCACTCAGCCCAGTGAAGCAAGAGGCGGCAAAGCCCGGGCCGCAATCCATACGCGAATCAGAGAAACACAACACCTCTTCACCCATTTCTGACGCGAACTTCGAGCTCCTGTTCTCGCACCATCCCCTCCCCATGTTCGTGCTGGACGCAGAGACATTCCAGATTCTGGAAATCAACGACGCCGCCGTTCAGTCCTACGGTTATTCGCGCGACGAGTTTCTCCGAATGAACGCGAAGGAAATCCGGCCGCCGGAGGATATCCCAAGGCTTTTGGAAGTGATGAGAAGTCGCGGGACGGCCGCGTCGTCAAGAGAGCGCTGGCGCCATCGGCGGAAGAACGGGGAAGTCTTCTACGTCGAAGTTTCGGCGCAGCGCATGAAGTTCGGCGGGGGGGACGTCCTCCTGACCGTCGCGCGGGACATCAGCGCTCGCGTTCACGCCGAAGATCAAGTGGCAGAACATACCTCCCTTTTGCAAGCGATGATCGAGAACAACCCGCTGGCCATTGTGAGCGTGGACTCAGAGCGGCGAGTCCAGGTGTGCAATCCGGCTTTCGAGCATATGTTCGGTTACCCTCGCGAGGAGGTTCTTGGAAAGCGGATCGAGGCTCTGACTGCACCTCCGGGTCACGAGAGCGAGATGGTCAAATTGATAGAGACCGTGAGAGTGGGAAAGGTGGTGAAAACGACGGCCGTTCGCCGGCGACGCAATGGCTCGCTCATTGACGTACGAATCTTGGGGGTGCCCGTTGTCGTCGAAGGCAAACTGATGGGAAGTTTGGCCGTATACGAGGATATCTCCGAACGCGCCCGCAGCGAAGAAGCACGGCGTCTCGCAGAAGAAAGATACCGGAGGATCTTTGAAAGCGCCGTAGAGGGCTTTTTTGAGTCCACGCCGGGCGGGCACTTTGTGACCGTAAACCCGGCGATGGCGCGCATCGCGGGATATTCGTCGCCGACGGAGATGATTGCGGGAGTTTACGACATCGGAAAGCAGCTCTATGTGGATCCGGAGCAGCGCAAGGACGTGAAGCGGAGGCTGGAAGAGGACGGAATCATCGAGGGGTATGAAGTCCACATGCTGCGGAAAGACGGCAGCAAGATCTGGATTTCAATGAACGTCAGCGCCGTGCGCGACTCGAGCGGCAAAGTCATCAGCCACGACGGCACGGCGGTCGATATTACGGAGCGCAAGAGATCGGAACTCGAGCGGCAGGTGACCACGGAGATCGCTCACGCCGTGGCCGTGACGGAGAACCTCGACGATCTTCTCCGGGTTATTCACCAGTCTCTCCGAAAAGTCGTTTCCGCTGAAAACTGCTTCGTGGGGTTACTGGACTCGTCGACGGGGATCTTTCATTTTCCTTTCTTCGTCGACAAGTTCGACGCCAAGCCGGCGCCGCGGCAATTGGGACGCGGCACCGCCGCTTACGTGCTTCGCACCGGCCAGGCTATGTCGATTTCAGAAAAAAGATTCAAGGAACTCCTCGACCGCGGAGATGTCGAGGGGCCGTACGGCACGCCGGCGCGCTCCTGGCTCGGAGTGCCCCTGCGCACACCCGCAGCAAAAATCGGTGTCCTCGCTGTGCGGGATTACGAGCGAGACAACGCGTACTCCGAGCGCGACGTGGAGTTTTTGTCTTCCATTGGAAACCAGATCGCTCTGGCTATCGAGCGCAAGCAGGCGGAGGACAAATTGCGCGCGAGTGAGGCGCGTTTGCGCGTCCTGGTGGAACAGCTGCCCGCGGTGTTGTGGACGGTGGACAAGAACCTCATTTTCACGTCCGTCGTGGGAGCCGGTTTGAAGCGCCTTGGTTTGAAGCCGAACCAGTTAGTTGGCAAGTCGCTGAACGATTACTTCGAGACGCCTGACAGGACATTCCTGCCCATCGCCGCGCATCTTAAGGCAGTCTGCGGTGATCCCACGACGTTCCACGTTGAGTGGAAGGATGCGTCGTACGCGTGCCACGTTGAGCCGCTCAGAAACGCGGAGGGAGAAGCCGAGGGCGCGATCTGCATGTCGCTGGACGTGACGGACCGCAAGCAGCTCGAGGAACAGTTCCGCCAGGCTCAGAAGATGGAAGCCGTGGGGCGCCTGGCCGGCGGAATCGCGCACGACTTCAACAACCTTCTGATGGTGATCCAGGGATACGCCGATCTGATGGTGGAAAGAGTCCCCGCCGGCGACTCGCTGCGGCGCAACGCCGAGCAAATCAGGATGGCAGCGCAGCGCGCGGCCTCGCTCACGCGACAGCTCCTCGCGTTCAGCCGCAAACAAATCTTGGAGCCAAAGGTACTGAACGTTCAGACCATCGTCGCGGACATGGAGAAGATCCTGCGGCGGCTGATCGGCGAGGACATCGACCTGGTGACCAGTTCGGCGAAGGACCTCGGGCTGGTGAAGGCCGACCGTGGCCAGATCGAACAGGTCATCATGAATCTGGCGGTGAACGCTCGCGACGCCATGCCGAACGGCGGACGCCTGACCATCGAGACCGCCAATGTCGAGCTCGATGCCTCGATGACTCACGCATCAGTCGTTCTCGCTCCCGGGAAATACGTCATGCTCGCCGTTACCGACAACGGCTGCGGCATGGACGAAGCGACGCAGGCGCACATCTTTGAGCCGTTCTTCACGACCAAGGAACAAGGGAAGGGAACAGGGCTCGGGCTCGCGACCGTCTACGGCGTGGTCAAGCAGAGCGGCGGATACGTCTGGGTTTACAGCGAGCCGGGACACGGAACGACATTCAAAATTTACCTCCCGCGCATCGACGAGGGCGATTCGACTTCCACGGGCGACATTCAGAGCGACGCAAGTTCGAGGCCGAAGGGGTCCGAGGTCGTTCTGCTCGTTGAAGACGAGCAGGGAGTCCGTGAGCTCGCTCAGGAATACCTGCAGATGTGCGGCTACAAGGTACTGACTGCCTCGGACGGGCATGCGGCTGTGGAATTGGCCTCCATGCACAGCGGTCCGATTCATCTACTTATGACAGACGTTGTGATGCCGGGGATCAGCGGGCGCGAACTCGCAGACCGCGTCTCGGCTATCCGCCCCGACATCAAGGTTCTATACATGTCCGGATATACGGACCGCGCCATATCGCATCACGGCATACTGGAAACCGGTGCTGTCTTTCTTCAGAAGCCCTTCACACTTTCGACGCTCGCCGCGAAACTCCGGGAAATCCTCGCTACCGAAACGATTCAGCAAGCCTGATCTGTCTCCAAGCGGCACACCTGCCTTTCTGTGGGTCACCAGCTCATTGGTTTCTTCTGAGATTTCTTCTGCGCTAGCTTGCCACTAGATGCGAAAACCTTTCCCTGCCATTGAGTTGCGCCGAATTGTTGAGGCTACCCGGCCTTGGCGCGCCACGTGCTTCTATCAGTCGCGGGCGGCGGAACGCAAATGCCGACGAGGGTTGCCGCCATCAATTGTGGGGGAACGAAATGGAAGCTACGATTCGAGTCCGACCTAGCTCACAGAGCGAAACGACGGAGGAATGCATCGGCGAGCGGCGGCTCTGGACCGCCGTCATGACGCTTGCGATTGAAGACTGGCGAAATGGGACGCTGCGCGCCCAGCGCGAGGCCCAGCGATTTCTCTTCGAAAACGGAAACGACTTCGACCGCGTTTGCGCCGGCGCCGGGCTTGATCCGGCCGGCTTGCGCGCCAAGCTTCTGAAGATCAGCCGCAAGGTCGAAATGGAAGGCCCGCTCGAGAGGCCACTCGCGGCCTGACGGGGGCGGTCGCCGGCGAAGAAACCCCGGCCTTCCCGCAGAGGATGTCGTAGAATCGCGTCGGTCGCGCCGTCACGCGAAATTGATGGCCCTCTCGCCAAACACAATCCTTTCGCCCGAAAAACGCCTGCTCGTCTGCTGCGCGCGCACAAGAATGAATTCCGCCATCGCGGATGAAATTCGCGAACTGGTTGCCCGCCCGCTTGATTGGAACGTTGTTCTTTCCGAGGCGGCCGATAATTGCGTTACGCCCCTTTTGGCGAAACAGCTCGCGGCTGTGGCGGGAGACATCATCCCAGCGGACGTTCTGGCTGCCTTGAAAGATGGAGCGCGCGCAAATGCTGTGCGCTGCCTCATATTCATCGCCGAGCTCATCAAGATCATGGACGCGTTTTCCGCTGCGGGCATTGAGGCGATTGCATACAAGGGGCCTGTGATTGCGGCGCAAGCATACGGAGACGTCACGCTCCGGGAATTCGAAGACCTCGACATCGTCCTGCTGCAGCGCGACATGGCCAAAGCCAATGAAATCGCGACCGGTTTGGGCTATCGGGCCAGATTCCCCTGGATCTTGTCCGGTGACGCAGGGAAATCTCTGGTGCCGGGCGAGTACAACTATCGGAATGAAGCTCGGCGGATAATGATCGAGCTTCACACAGAGGTCACGCTTCGGCATTTTCCCGAGCCGCCCGATTTGGATGACCTCCGAACGCGGCTCACTCCCGTCTCGTTGAGCGGCCACGTGGTCAACACATTCGCGCCGGAGGACATGCTGCCGATCCTGTGCATTCACGGCTCAAAAGACTTCTGGATGAAGTTTTCCTGGATCGCCGATGTCGCAGAATTCATTCAGGCGTTGCCCGGGCTCGATTGGAATACAGTCGTTGCGCGTGCGGACGCGTGGCGAGCCGGGCGGATGTTGCATCTCGGGCTGGCCCTTGCCGACGATCTCCTCGACGTGCCTTTGCCTGAGGAAGTGCTAACGCGTGTGCGAAAGGATCATGTCGCGCTCGCCGTCGCAGCCGAGATCGGGCGCGTGCATCTGACGCGCGCCCCCCTTCCCGAAAGTGCAGGCTGGAGGTTTCGATACCGGCGGAGAATGGTGAAGGGAAATCTCACTGGGTGGCGCTATGCGCTTCGTCTGGCGACGGCGCCAGCGGAGGAGGACTGGGAAATGCTGCGTCTGCCCGCACCCCTCGCGCCACTCTATGTGGTGCTGCGCCCTTTCAGACTCCTGCGCAAGTACCGAGTTGCGCGGACGACTTCCTGACGCATGAATTTGGAGGTCCGCTTCGAGAGGAGAGCCTATGGCCGGACGATCATTACTTCGGTGGACTTCACGAGGGCTGCAGCCGTATCGCCGACCTTAAGCCGCATCTCGCGCACGGCGTCCGCGGTGATAATGGACGTGATGTGCTGGCCGCCGATGGAAAGCATCACCTGCGCCATCAATCCGCTGATCTTGATTTCCGTCACGCGCCCAACCAGCTGATTGCGCCCGCTGATCTTCCGGAAATTCGGCCGCCGCTCGCTCACGTCGCCCTGCTCTGAGGCGCGGTAGAGGAACTTGTCCACTTCCTTTTCGGGCACGCGATGGTGGCCGCCCGCAGTCTTTACAGTGTGAATCTTACCCTTGTAAATCCACTGCTTGAGCGTCGGATAGCTGATGCCAAGAACCTTGGCCGCTTCGCGGGGAGTGAACAGTTTCATAATCGCCATGTCAGGGTGGGCTGCTGGCCGCGCGCCAGATTGTCATTTATCGGGGAATTTGTAAAGCTGGGCCGCGAATCGCGTTCGATCCACCGTCATCCAATCACGACTGAAACCAGGCGGAGACAAACTATCAGGGGAGGAAACGCAAATGGATCTTGCACTACAGGGAAAGGTCGCGGTGGTTACAGGATCGAGCAAGGGGATCGGGCGCTCAATCGCTTTTGCGCTGGCACGCGAAGGGTGCTGCGTCGTCCTGAACGCTCGTAATTCTGATGAGCTTGGAGCGACGGCGGCAGAGATGCGGGCGCTCCCCGCGATGGTTCACGCGGTTGCCGGCGATATCACACGGGCGGATGTCGCAAAACGGGTCGTAGACGAGACAGTCGCCCGCTTTGGCACAATCCATATCCTCGTCAACAACGCGGGCGGCGCGGGGCGGTTCGGGTCCTTCGACGATCTGACCGATGATGAATGGCTGGGTGCGTACACCTTGAACGTGCTCTCGGCTGTCCGCGTCGCGCGCGCGGCGTTGCCCCATATGCAGAAGCAAAGATGGGGCCGGATCATCAACATCTCCTCGGAATCTGGCGTGCAACCCGACGCTATGATGCCGCACTACAACGCGGCGAAGTCCGCACTCAATTCTCTGACCAAGAGCCTGTCGAAGGCTTACGGCAAGGACGGGATTTTAGTTAATACCGTCTCCCCTGCGTTCATTCGCACGCCCCTGTTGGATGGAATGCTGGCCCAGCAGGCGAAAGCGCGTGGCATCACCATGGACGAAATGGAACGAGTTCTGCTGCGCGAGTTTCGTCCGAATATTGTGCTGGGACGCGCCGGACGGTCGGACGAGACTGCCGGGATCGTCGCTTTTCTCGCGTCGGATCAGGCGTCCTTCATCACCGGGTCGAACTTCCGGGTCGATGGCGGATCTGTCGCAAGCCAGTAACGCGTGGTTCATGGTTTTCAGGCAGGCCAATCCAAGTGTCGCTCGCGGTTTCAAGGTGCTGTAAGATACCTGCGAGTCGGCTGCACGCGGCGTGCATCTAAGAAGCTAGACGGTCTCGCGGAAATCCTACAGGCGAGGAGAACACGATGAGCTCCACCATGAAATCAAACGCAGCCCAGCAATCCACGCAAACAGAAAACCCGCTCAAAGCCCTCGCCGGCCTCGGCCAGTCGGTGTGGCTCGACTACATTCGCCGGGACCTTTTCACGACCGGCGAGCTCAAGCGCCTGATCGAAGAAGACGGCCTGCGCGGAATGACTTCGAATCCGTCAATCTTCGAGAAGGCCATCGCGGGCAGCAATGATTACTCGGACGAACTTGCTGAACTCGCGCGGCGCAAAGATCTTGACGCCAAGGGCGTGTACGAGCAGCTCGCAATTCGCGACATTCAGGACGCGGCCGACGCGCTGCGCGGCGTTTACGATCAAACCAGACGCCGCGACGGGTATGTCAGCCTCGAAGTTTCGCCGCATCTTGCGCACAAAACCCAGGAAACGATTGACGAAGCGCAGCGGCTGTGGAAGGCCGTCGGCCGCGAGAACATCATGATCAAAGTCCCGGGGACGCCGGAAGGATTGCCCGCGGTTCGAAAGCTCATCGAGATCGGAATCAACGTCAACGTGACCCTCCTTTTCGCGCAGGAAGTGTATGAGAAGGTCGCGGAATCCTTTATCGCGGGCCTGGAAGATCTCGCCGCGCGCGGTGGAGACGCAAGCCGCATCGGAAGCGTCGCAAGCTTCTTTGTCAGCCGCATCGACACGCTGGTGGACAGCAAGCTTGCAGCTCTGCTGAACGGCGCGCCGGCGAACGCAGCCTTGCTTCACAGTCTCGAAGGAAAAGTCGCGATTGCAAACGCAAAGCTGGCCTACCAGATTTACAAGCAGAAGTTTGCCGGCTCCCGCTGGCAGGCTCTCGCATCTCGCGGCGCGGCGACACAGCGCGTGCTATGGGCCAGCACGAGCACGAAGAATCCCGCGTATCGCGACGTTGTGTACGTCGAGGAATTGATCGGGCGCGACACGATTAACACGATTCCTCCCGCGACGCTCGATGCCTTCCGCGATCACGGCCGCCCGCGCCTCAGCCTGGAAGAGAACGTGGCCGCAGCCCAGCAGACGATGGCCGACCTTGCCCGCGCAGGAATTTCGATGAAGGATGTGACCGACCAGCTCACCACAGACGGTGTCAAACTCTTTGCCGACGCCTTCGATCAGCTTCTCGCCGCCGTTGGAAAGAAAATCCAGAGCTCCCGCGCGCAATGATCTACCGCTTGCCCGATAGCTTGGCCCGGGCTGTCCAGGCCACGCTCGATGACTGGAAAGCCGACGACAGAGTGCAGCGCCTCTGGGCGCGCGACGCCTCGCTCTGGACCGGCAAGGATGAAGCCCAGTGGCTCGGCTGGCTCGGAATCGTCGAAGAGCAGATCGCGAACCTCGATCGCTTTTCGAGAATTGCGCAGGAAATTCGCTCCGCAGGCTTCACGCACGCGCTCTTGCTCGGCATGGGCGGTTCCAGCCTGTGCGTTGAGGTGCTGAAGCTCACCTTCGGCAAGGTTGCGGGATTTCCGGAGATCTTCGTCCTCGATTCAACCGACCCGGCGCAGGTGAAGTCGGTCGAGGGAAAGCTCGACCTTTCGAAAACGATCTTCATCGTTTCGAGCAAGTCCGGAAGCACACTTGAGCCGAATATCTTCCAGCAGTATTTCTTCGAGCGCGTGAAACAAGCGGTGGGCGCAGCCGAAGCGGGCAAGCGCTTCATCGCCATCACAGACCCGGGTTCCAATATGCAGAGAGTTGCCGAAACGCGAGGTTTCTGGCATGTCTTCTACGGCTTGCCGAGCATCGGCGGGCGGTATTCGGCGCTCTCGAATTTCGGCATGATTCCCGGAGCCGTCCAGGGCCTGGACATCGCCGGGTTCCTTGCCGGCACGCAGAAAATGGTTTGCGCCTGCGGCGCCGCATCACCCGCGGATCAGAATCCCGGCGTGATCCTCGGCGCAATCCTTGGCACGCTTGCGAGAAACGGGCGCGACAAAGTGACCATCTTCACTTCACCCGGACTTTCCGATCTAGGCGCCTGGCTCGAACAGCTTCTTGCGGAATCAACAGGTAAGGAGGGCCACGGCCTGATCCCCGTTGATCGAGAAAAGATTGGCGCGTCCTCCGTGTATGGCGACGACCGGGTGTTCGTTTATCTCCGATTGGAGACCGGGCCCGACAAGAACCAGGACGCGGCCGTCGATTCTCTGGAAAAAGCTGGCCAGCCCGTCGTTCGAATCTCCGTTGCCGACATCTACGACATTGGCCAGGAATTCTTCCGCTGGGAGATTGCCACGGCCGTCGCCGGTTCCGTGATCGGGATCAATGCGTTCAATCAGCCCGATGTCGAAGCGAGCAAAATCGAGACGCGCAAGCTGACCTCGGAATACGAAAAGACCGGGGCGCTGCCTCCGGAGGTTCCCGTCCTCGAACAATATGGTCTGAAGCTTTTCACGGACGAGATAAACGCCGCGGCCCTCGGGCAGGCCGCCGGACGCGATGCGACTCTCACAGGCTTCATCCGCGCGCACATCGGACGCCTTCGTCCCGGCGACTACTTCGCCCTTCTCGGCTATATCGAAATGAATGACGCCAACGAATCGGGCCTTCAGGCAATTCGCCACGCTGTGCGCGATGCGAAGCGCGTCGCCACCTGCCTCGGCTTCGGCCCGCGATTCCTGCATTCAACCGGACAGGCCTATAAAGGCGGGCCCAATTCGGGAGTCTTCCTGCAGGTTACGTGCGACGATGCTGCCGATGTGCCGGTGCCCGACCAGAAGTACACCTTCGGCGTCGTGAAGGCGGCGCAGGCACGCGGCGATTTTCAGGTCCTCGCCGATCGCGGCCGCCGCGCGCTCCGCGTGCACCTCGGGCTGGATGTCACGCGCGGCCTTGTGCAGCTTCAGCAGGCATTCCGAAAGGCGTTATCCGATGGACTCTGACAGCCCACAAAACGCCCCGCAGAAGTCGGCCTGTTCTCCCGCCGGACCTTGCGTGATGGTGCTGTTCGGCGCGGGCGGCGATCTGACCAAGCGCAAGCTGCTCCCCGCCATCTACAACCTGGCAAGAGGTAAGCTGCTGCCCGAGCAATTCGCGATTGTGGGCCTCTCGATCGAGCCGTATTCCACGGAAGAGTTTCGCCGGAGGATGACGGAGAACATCCATGAATTCGCCATTGGCGGCGTGGACCCCGCCTCGTGGGAATGGTTCGTCAAGCGCCTGTACTACCTCTCCGGGGATTTCAACGACCCCGAGCTTTTCACGCGGCTCGGCACCACGCTCGCGCAAGTCGAGACGGAGCAGGGGACGGAAGGGAACTGTTTGTTCTATCTCGCCACCAGTCCCCAATTCTTTTCGACTGTCATCGAGCAGCTCGGCGCCGCGGGGCTGACCCGGCAGGACGATAGAACCTGGCGGCGCGTGGTGATCGAGAAGCCGTTTGGCCGTGATCTGCCCTCCGCTGTCGCTTTGAACCACGCGGTGAATGGCGTGCTAGGAGAAAAGCAGGTCTATCGCATCGACCACTACCTCGGCAAGGAAACGGTTCAGAATATCCTCGCGTTCCGTTTTGCAAACGGCATCTTCGAGCCGGTCTGGAATCGGCGCTATGTGGACCACGTGCAGGTGACGGTGGCGGAAGAGCTGGGCGTCGAGTTGCGCGGCGGCTATTACGAGACCGCCGGCGCCTTGCGGGACATGGTGCCGAACCATATCTTCCAGCTCGTCTCGCTGACCGCCATGGAGCCGCCGATTTCATTTGACGCAGACGCGGTACATGACGAACAGACGAAAGTGCTGCGCGCGATTCAGCCGCTCAGCCCGGAGCGCGTTCTCGACCAGGCTGTGCGCGGCCAATATGCCGAAGGTTTCATCGCCGGGAAGCGCGTGCCTGCCTACCGCAATGAGCCGCAGGTCGCTCCCGACTCGCAGACGCCTACGTACGTCGCCATGGCGCTGCACATCGACGACTGGCGCTGGGCGGGCGTTCCTTTTTACATCCGCACCGGCAAGCGATTGACGGAGCGGGTCACGCAGATTGTCATCCGCTTTCGCCGCCCGCCGTTCGTTCTTTTCCGCAAAACATCCGTGGAGAAGATTCCGCCCAATGAATTGGTAATCAACATTCAGCCCGATGAAGGAATTTCTTTGAGCTTCGAGGCAAAGGTTCCGGGACCGGTGGTTCGCCTGGGCGCCGTGAACATGGATTTTCAATACTCCGACTATTTCGGCACTACGCCTTCGACAGGATATGAAACTTTGATCTACGACTGCATGGTGGGCGACCCGACCCTATTTCAGCGCGCTGATATGGTGGAAGCCGCATGGACTGTCGTTCAACCGATACTGGACGTATGGAAAGCCCTTCCACCGCGCGATTTCCCGAACTACGCCGCAGGTACATGGGGTCCGAAACAGGCCGACGAAATCCTCGAGCGCGAAGGCCGCGAATGGCGTGACCCAACAAGCGGTAACGGCCTGCGTCGCGGCTCGCACCTCTGATTGGGTCCACTTCACGCGTGGCTGTTCGCTAACGCTGCTTGAAAAGTCCGTAAGCTCCCGGTTTTTCAGCGGATTCCCGCGCCTGCCCTCGGAAGGGACGCCTCAGACTTGGAGTTACGCAGAATCTATGGCTGCCATCAGAACTCTGAATTGTACGTTTTCATTCCCGCCCGGTAGTCTTTTCGCTCGATTGGTGCCGGATGCGCCATCTGCGCAAGAGCGTCACGCACACGTCAGGGGTTCCCGAACGGCAGGCTGGTGTTAAGCCGCGCTCGACTTCCTCGTTTTGGTATAATTCCGCCCGCCGAGCTATGGACTTCGACCACCTCGTCACTTTTCTGGAAATCGCCAAACAGGGCAGTTTTTCACGCGCGGGACAGAAGCTCTACCGCTCGCAGCCTGCCGTGAGCGCGCAGATCCGCCAGCTAGAGCAGGAGTACGGCCAGAAACTATTCGATCGCGTTGGGAAATCCGTGCGCCTGACGGTGGCCGGGGAAACGCTGCTCGAGTACGCGGGAAAGCTCCTGACGCTGCGCAACGAGTCATTGCGCGCGGTGGCCGATCAGGCCAGCACCCCGCGCGGCACGCTCGCCGTCGGAGCGAATGAAGCGACCTGCCTTTACGTCCTGCCGGACATCTTCGCCGAGTACAGCCGCCGCTACCCCAACGTCCAGATCAGCATCTACCGCAATTTCAGCCACAAGGTCGTCGAGAAAGTGGAGGACGGCACGATTGACGTGGGGATCGTCACGTTGCCTGTGAAATCGCCCAGCCTAAAAGTACATCCCATCTTCCGCGACCGCCTGGTGCTGATGTGCGCCCCGTCAAACCCGCTCGCTTCGTACAAGACGGTGCGCACGGCGGATGTCGCCGCCCAGCCGTTGATTTTCCCGAAGACGGGTTTCACCCGCCAGGTGCTCGACAAGCAGTTCCGCCCGTTTCGCTCGCATCTCCGCATCGCGATGGAGCTGGCGAGCGTGGGCATGATCAAGCGGTTCGTGGCCGCAGGACTCGGGGTGTCGGTGATCAGCGAAAGTTTTGCGCGCGATGAAGCTCGCGCAGGTCAGGTGAAGCTGATTCCCATTTCGGATATGGATGTGTGGCGCGAGCTTGGGCTCGTCTACCGGCGAGACCGCACCTTGCCGCGTTCGGCGTCGAGTTTCGTCACACTGGTCCGCCAGGGCAGCGGGTCGCTTGCCGGCGATGTCGAGCCGCGTGTAGCGCACAAGCGCTAGCCGCCGCGGCCCGCCGCGTTACTGCTTCACGCGCTTCGCGACTAGATCTTCTTTCGCGACGCCACCTACGTCCCGCGTGAACTTGATCTCGTCTCCGGAAACCTTCCCCGTGTAGGTGATCTTGAGCTTCTGGCCCTGATAGTCGAGATTCTCGACAAAGGAGACGTCGTCGCCCTTCACGGTCCCTTCCTCGATTGTGACGTTGCCATTGTCGGATTTCGCGGTGCCCGTGAGCTTTTCGCCGTCAACTTTGAATGTAAATACGTAGTGCTGCTCGCCGATCTGCGTGTCGAAGCTTGCGGTCCACTGGCCGCTGATGTCCGCAGCCAGCGCGGGTATCGCGAGCGCCAGCGCCAGAATTGTCAGTGCAACAGCCGTCCGAATCTTCATTGGGCAGCCCTCCCGACAGACTTTTTAGACTGGGTCAGCATCCTTGTCAATTTTCTTGTCGCATTCGGGCCCCAATTCCCATCCACTGTGTTTCGGCATTAGTTTGGGATAACATAGTCACACGACCCTGCGACGCTGACTGCTTGGCCGACGCACGCCCGGCTTGGGAGGCCCTGACCATGGCACAAACCGCAACGCAGACCACATTGCAGCGCCCTTTGCTCACGGTATTGAGTCCTCAGGGACAGCCCTCCGGCGTTTTCGAGCCGCTCTCCATGGCGACGCGCCTCGATACCTTGAGCGGCAAGACGATCTACCTCGTGGATGTCGGGTTCGCCGGCGGCTATGAGTTTCTCGAGGAACTGGCTGCCTGGTTTTCCCGGAACATGCCCGCAGTGAAGACGATCCTGCGCCGGAAAAGCGGCAACATGTTCCTGGACGATCCCGAACTCTGGGCCGAAGTGAAGGACAAAGGTCACGCCGTCATTTTCGGCGTCGGCGGTTGAGACGGCTGTTCGGCGAGTGTCGCCGAGCACTGCAGGACCCTGGAAAACGCCTTCGGCGTTCCGACAGCTCCTATCGTTACGTCCCGGTTTGCGGACTACGTGGCGCAGAACTCGCACGCGTACGGAATGCCCCTACGCTTCACATTCACGCCCTATCCCGTGGTCGGCATGTCGCAGCCGGTCTTGCGGCGCTATGTGGACGGCGCGGATCCGATCAGCGGACAGCCGCTTGCGCCTCAGATCGCAGAAGCGCTTACGAAGCCTCCCACCGAGCGCGAAAAGAATCCGGAACGCCTCCGCAAGCCCGCGCGGCCGAGATTGCTCGATCCCGCCACGGAGGATGACCTTCACCGCCTCTTCTTGGAAAACGGCTGGACGGACGGCCTGCCGATCGTCCTTCCCACCGAAGAGCGAGTGGCCGAAATGCTCACGGGCACGGACCACGCCCCCGATGAAATCGTCGGCCGGATGACGCTCACCGTTACACAGGAGAAACTCGAATACACGGTCGAAAAAGTTGCAGTGAACGCCGTCATGGCCGGAGCGCGGCCCGAGCACCTGCCTGTCATCCTGGCCATTTCTTCCACGGAGGAGCCGGCCTTCCCGAGTTCAACGACTTCTTTTGCGCGAATGGTCATCGTGAACGGCCCGATCCGCAACGAAATCGGCATGAACTCCGGCGTGGGCGCGCTCAGCCCGTTCAACTACGCCAATTCCGTGATTGGGCGCGCGTGGACCCTAATGTCCATCAATCTCGCGGATGCTCGATTGGGCGAGACGCTCATGGCTTCTCTCGGCCACAACCTCAATTACAACAACATGTGCTGCGCCGAAAATGAGGAGCAAAACGTCTGGGAACCGTTCCATGTACAGAAAGGATTCAAGCGCGAGGAGAGCGTCGTCAGCCTGTTCCGCGGCTGGAGCGTGATCACCAGCATGGGCGCGGCGAACGCGTTTCGTCCGGCGAATGAAGAAACCGCCATCATGCTGAAGGCCTTTCCGGGCCTGCGATCCGCGGCCACATTCGTGATGGACCCGCTCGTGGCAAAGGGCCTCAAAGAGCAGGGCTTTCAGACTCCGCAGGATTTCGCGCGCTGGCTCTCGGAAAACGTGAAAGTCCCAGCAGGCCAGTTCTGGAGCGCCGACATCGCCTATTCCATGATGGGGCCGCTTGCGCGGGCGGGCGTGGAGCCTTACGCCTCTTGGTCGAAGCTGCGGCCTGAGGAACTGCTCGCGCCGTTCCACGATCCGAAGCAGATGAACACGGTCGTTGTCGGCGGCGAGACGAATCCTCTCTGGCTGACGACGGATTTCCTGTACACGCAGAGCGCGTCGGTGGACAAGTGGCGCCCGAAGGACGGGATTCGGGGCGACGCGCGGCCCCTTCGCATGCCCGTCGCGAAAGTGTGCAGCGAGGGCATCTGCGGCCTCGGCTAGACGCCTCGGCTTCTTCAACCTGTCATTCCGAAGCCCGAGCAGCACGATTTCCGCGCATCCTGCGTAAACTCGCGAGGAAATCGGGCGCAGTGGCAAGCAAGGGCTCCCGGGTCGACGGTTAGTCGAGCCCGGGAGAGCAGTCAGAGAATCTCGGCGCCTGCCGTGCCCGCATGCGGGCCGGCAAGGCGGAAACCTCAGCTAAGGATCAGATCATCTCAGAGTGAAATCCTACTCTGGCCTGCGGAGCAGCTTGTAGATTTCGTTGGCGGCCTGAAATTCCCGCTCGAGTTCCTTGCTCGCAAGTCGCGTTCGCAAATAGTCCACGGCTTGCGCAAGGCGATCGAGAGCCCGCGCGACGTTGTCTGTATTCGTCAGCAGAATATCCCGCCAGATTGTGTAAGGGCTTCCCGCGAGGCGCAGCATGTCCTGCAAGCCGTGTCCCGCAAGCGTCAGAGGCAGGCCTGTCTCGTCCGTTTCATCCTGCACCACGCGCGCAAGCGCCACAGAGACCATCTGCGGAAGGTGCGACACGACGCCCACGGCCCAATCGTGCGTCTCCGGGTCGGACCAGATGATGCGCGCGCCCATCACGCGGACGATTTCGGCAAAAGCTTTCACTCGGGCGTCGGCTGTGATTTCCGTTCCCATCAGCGCGTAGGGCGCGCCGCGAAAAAGCTCGGCATCCGCATGCTCGACGCCCGACTGCTCTTTGCCCGCCATTGGATGCGCGCCAAGAAAGAGCGCCCCGCCGCGAAAATGCTCCTTCGCAGCTCGGCAGATGGCGGCTTTGGTGCTGCACGCGTCGGTCACCAGCGCGTGGGGCTCGGCTGACTTCGCAATCGCGCCAAGGGCTTCGATGGATGCAACGATGGGCAGGGCAATGTAAACAAGGTCCGCGCCGCGCACCGCGGAAGAAAGATCGGACGTGGCTTCGTCTACAACGCCGAGCGTTTGCGCGCGCTTGGCCGAGCCGCCGCGGCTGTAGCCGGCGAGCGAGAGGGTGGGGAACTGCCTGCGCAGCGCGAGCGCGAACGAGCCGCCGATCAGGCCCGTCCCGAGAATGGCGACGCGGCGAAAGGGAACTGTGCTGGCCATGGTTCAGCCGGCGCCCGTCATGCGAGCGGCAGGCGCCTCACTTCTGGCCTTTTCCCGCAGCCGTGGATTCCGGCTTGATCCACGACATCTGCGAGCGCAGTTCGACGCCGACTTTTTCGATGGGATGGTTCTTGTCGCGCTCGAGCAGCTTCGCGTACTGCGGGCGTCCCGCCTGATTTTCCAGCACCCACTCCTTCGCGAATTGCCCGGTCTGGATTTCGTCCAGGATCTGCTTCATCGTCGCTCGAACGTGATCGTCGATCACCCGGTTGCCGCGTGTCAGGTCGCCATACTTGGCGGTTTCGCTCACGAACTTGTGCATCTCCGCGATGCCGCCCTCGTAGATCAGGTCCACGATCAGCTTGAGTTCATGCAGGCATTCGAAATACGCGGACTCCGGCTGATAGCCCGCCTGCACCAGAGTCTCCCAGCCTGCCTGAATCAGCGCCCGCGCGCCGCCGCATAGCACGGCCTGCTCGCCAAACAGGTCCGTCTCCGTTTCCTCGGCGAATGTGGTCTGGATAACGCCGGGCCGCGTCCCGCCGATGGCGTGGGCGTAGGCCAGTGTGCGGTCGAACGCATGTCCCGACGCGTCCTGATGAACCGCAAGCAGGCAGGGCACGCCGCGGCCTGCCTCATACTGCCGCCGCACGAGATTGCCGGGGCCTTTTGGCGCTACCATGGTCACGTCCACTGTCGCAGGCGGCGTGATCTGGCCGTAGTGAATGTTGAAGCCGTGGGAGAAGAGCAGCATCGCGCCCGGCTTGAGATTGGGAAGGACTTCATTCTTGTAAATGGCCGGCTGAGCCATGTCCGGCGGGAGCATCACGATCACGTCCGCGCCCTTGGAGGCTTCCGACGGCGGCAGCAGCTTCCAGCCGTCTTTCTCGCCCTGCGCCCACGAAGGCCCTCCGTGGCGCAGCCCGACGACCACGTCGACCTTGCTGTCGCGCAGGTTGAGCGCGTGCGCGCGCCCCTGGCTGCCGTAGCCGATCACCGCGATGCGCTTTCCTTCGAGAGCCCGCGGATTTGCGTCCTTTTCCCAGAACATCTTTGCCATCTGTCGTCTCCTTATGTTTGCAGAATGTTTATGCCGCGCTCGTGACGGCCCCCTCGGATGCCGATGTGACGAGCTTTGCGTACTTCGCCATCACGCCGCTCTTGTATCGCGGTGCGGGCGGTTTCCATTCGGCGCGCCGCGCGTCGAGATCGGCCTCCACATCGAGCCGCCGCGCGCGAACGTCGAGCGTGATGATGTCGCCGTCGCGGAGGAGCGCGATCGGCCCGCCGTGCGCCGCTTCCGGCGCGATGTGTCCGACCATCAAGCCGTGCGTCGCGCCGCTGAACCGGCCGTCGGTGATGAGCGCAATCGAATCGCCCAATCCTTGCCCGACGAGCGCCGCCGTGACGGCCAGCATCTCGCGCATCCCCGGCCCGCCCTTTGGCCCCTCGTAGCGGATCACGACTACATCGTCGGGCTTTATCCTTCGTTGCTGGACAGCCTCGAACGCCGCTTCCTCCGAGTCGAAAACGCGCGCGGGGCCGCGATGAAACACTCTCTCGTGCCCGGCGAGTTTCACAACGCAGCCTTCCGGAGCGAGCGAGCCGCGGAGAATGGCGATGCCCCCGTCCTTCTTGATCGGATTCGCAAGCGGGCGGATCACCTGCTGCCCCTGTGTTTCCTGCGGATCGCGGATTTCCTCGAAGAGGTTCTTGCCCGAAGCGGTGATGTTGTCCTGAAGCAGTCCTGCCTCTTTTAGGTGATGCGCGAGGAGCCGCGCGCCTCCCGCCGCGAACATGTCCGGAGCCGTGAAGCGCCCGCCCGGCTTCAGGTCCGCGAGGATCGGCGTCTTTGCCGAAATCTTGTCGAACTCGTCGATGGCCAGTGGAACGCCTGCGTCACGCGCGATTGCGAGCAGGTGTAAAACGCCATTCGTCGAGCCGCCGGTCGCGGCCACCGACACGATGGCGTTGCACAAAGCCGCGTGCGTGATGATCTGTTTCGGGCGGATGTCCTTCGCGAAAAGCTGCATCACCGTCTTGCCGCATTCAAAGGCTGCTCCCGGCTTCTTCGGATGAACGGCCGGGATTTCGTTCGCGCCCATCGGCGACATTCCGAGAAACGTGATGGCCGTCGCCATCGTGTTGGCGGTGAATTGGCCGCCGCAGGCGCCCGGTCCCGGACACGCGTTGTCTTCCAACTCGCAAACATCCCGCTCGGTCATTTTGCCGGCAGCGTAAGCGCCCGGTGCCTCGAACACGTCCTGAATCGTCACATCGTGCCCGCGGAAATGGCCGGGCATGATCGAGCCGCCGTATAGCGACAGGCTCGGCAGGTTCAGCCGCGCAAGCGCCATCACCGTGCCGGGAATCGTCTTGTCGCACCCGCAAATGGCGACCACCGCGTCGAGCGAATGCGAGCGGACGAAAAGTTCGATGGAGTCCGCGATCACCTCGCGCGAAACCAGCGACCCTTTCATCCCCTCCGTGCCCATGGTGATGCCGTCGGTGATGACGATTGTGTTGAATTCGATCGGCGTCCCGCCCGCGGCGCGCACGCCCTCTTTCACCTTCTCCGCGAGCGTGCGCAGGTGGATGTTGCAGGGGGTCACGTCGCTCCAGGTGTTGGCGATGGCGACAAGAGGCTTCGCGAGGTCCGCGTCGGTCAGCCCCGTGGCCTTCAGCATCGCCCTAGCGGGCGCTCGCGCGATCCCTTTCTTGATTGCGTCGCTCTGCATTTCGAACTGGCCTTTCTTTTGTCCCCAGAAACTAAAAAGCCCCGCTACCTGAATTCAGGCGCGGGGCGCATTCTCCTATCGCTTTCTTAGGAGGGCGGCCCCCACCCGATGACTACGTATACGGGATAGCTGATTGGTCGCGTCATAGAGTAACGTCTCACATTCCAACCGGCAATGCCTTCCTCCGCCTCGAGCGCCGGCGGCTTGCGCGGATGGCGCAAGCGCGAAACACAATTAGGCCGCAGCGAGCCGGATGAGTCAAATTGTAATTCTTGGACAACGGCATAAACTTCGCTTATGGCGCGCCGCTCAACCGCGGGCGGGCTGCTGCTGCGTCATGCAGTGCAGCGTCCCAAGCCCCAGCACGAGGTCGCGGCAGGGAATCCCAACCACTTCGCGGTCGGGAAAAAGCGTCCAAAGGGTGTTGAGCGCGACACGGTCCTTCGCGTCGTTGAACAGCGGGACCAGCACGATCCCATTGGCGATATAAAAGTTCGCGTAGCTCGCGGGCAGCCGCTGGCCTTCAAACCACACGGGCTTCGGCATCGGTAGGGTTTCCACACGCAACAGCTTGCCGCTTTGATCCTTCATCGTTTTCAGAAGTTTCAAGTTCTCTTGGAGAGGCGCGTAGTTTGTTTCCGACGGGTCGTCCTCGACGACGGCGACGACCGTCGTCGGATTCACGAAGCGCGCGAGATCGTCCACATGCCCGTGCGTATCGTCGCCGGCAATCCCGCTCCTCAACCACAGGACCTTCGTCGCGCCGAGATATTGCCGGAAAACATCTTCATAATCCTGCTTGGTGAAACCGCGATTCCGCTCCTGGACGCCGCTCAGCAGGCACTCTTCGGTCGTGAGCAGCGTTCCGTGTCCGTTTACATCAATGCTTCCGCCTTCGAGCACCACGCGCCGCCCCTTGTGCACGGGTCTCCATAGCAGCGGCTTCTTCTTCGAGCGCCGCTTCGCCAGCGCTTTCCCCGCCGCGGCCGCATCCTTCTTGTGATCGTCATACTTGGCCCAGCCGTTGAACCCCCAGTGCGTGTACGCGACGTCGCGCGCCCCGTTCCTCACGCCGATCGGTCCCGAATCGCGCATCCACCCACGGTCCGTCGGCACGCGATAGAACTCCACCGCGTCGAGGTTCGCGCCGGCCTTCTTGAGAATTTTTCGTGCGTCCGTCTCTTCCTTCCGGTTTTGCACCAGGAGAAAGACGCGCTCGAATCGCGTGAGATGGCGGGCGATCTCCGCGTAAACCCAGGGAATCGGATAGAACTTGCCGGGCCAGTCCGTGACTTCATGAGGCCAGCCGAGCCACGTGCCTTCGTGCGGCTCCCATTCCGCCGGCATCCAGAATCCCAGATTGAACGGAGTTTTCGCTGCGGCGCTGCTCATTCTTCGAGCCATCGCTCCAGGATCGGCTGGTAGGCATCAATGCGGCGGTCGCGCAGGAAGGGCCAGTTGCGCCGCACGTCCTCGCTCTTGGCAGGATCGCATTCGACGACGAGAATTTCCTCGCGCGTGTTCGACGCTTCCGCCACGACCTGGCCGAAAGGATCGGCGACAAAAGAATTTCCCCAGAATTCAAGCCCCGTCTGCGGCGAACCTTCCAGGCCGACGCGGTTCACCACGGCAACGTACACGCCGTTGGCAATGGCGTGCGCGCGCTGAATCGTTCGCCAAGCGTCGAGCTGCGCCGCGCCGAATTCTTCCTTCTCGCGCGGGTGCCAGCCGATGCTCGTCGGATAGAAAATCACCTGCGGCCCGCCGAGGCTCGTGATCCGCGAGCCTTCGGGATACCACTGGTCCCAGCAGATCTGGACGCCAATGCGCGCGTAGCGCGTGTCGAAGTTCGGGAAGCCGAGATCGCCGGGCGTGAAGTAGAACTTCTCGTAATAGAGAGGATCGTCCGGGATGTGCATCTTGCGATAGCGCCCGAGAAAGGAGCCGTCGGCGTCGAGTACGGCGCACGTGTTGTGATGGACGCCCGGCGCGCGCCGCTCGAAAAGCGACGCGACGATTGCGACTTTCTTCTCCCGCGCTATCGCGGCAAGCGCCTCTGTCGTCGGCCCCGGCACCGGCTCGGCGAGATTGAAAATGTCGGGATTCTCTTCGCGGCAGAAGTATTCCGAGCGGAAAAGCTCGTGCAGGCAGACGATCTGCGCGCCTTTCGCGGCCGCTTCCCGGATTTTCTCGCTCGCGCGCGCCAGATTCTCCTCCGGCTTCGCGCCGCACTTCATCTGGATCAGCCCGATCGTGAACTTGTCCGCCATGCGTTGGATCGTAACACGAACTCCGCGCCCGCAGGAGCGCGGCACGTGCTATGCGGACCGTCAATTTCCGGTAATCCGACTAATCAGGAGTCGGTTCGAATCTGCATCAGGCTACCTCGCTCGCCTATGCCGCAGGAGATTCGGGAGGCCATGCCCCGCCTGCCCAACGTTGCAGGCTCGCCGCCAATGTAGTGCTCACCCGAAGCGGTATTGACTCCTGGCGGCCGAGCCGCAACTCGCGTTTCTTGAATATCAGGCCAGTGTCGCCCGATATGACCGAAACCTCTGCCCACGGTATCAGCAATGGCGGATGCCCAACGCGGAATAGTGGAAATACCGCTAAGTACAGCCCCGACTTATCTGCCCCTACAGTTAAGCAATTTCCGTAACTGACATAGAATCGCATCCGGGCGCTCCGGAATGGCAGACTTTCACCGTAGAAGGAGCCTTTGAGGCGGAAGCGGTTCGACAGAGGTACCCAACCGCCAATCGTTCCAAGCGCGTAGAGAGTCAGGGCCCACAGAGCGACGAACAAGAGGACGAAGACCGGAGGGTGATCGAAAAGCCAATCGACCAAATGTGGTGGTTGAGGTTGCATATTGCTTTTGCGCTCATATCCTTGCCTCGTGGCGAAGTCAAGCTCGCCCTTTCAACTCCTGACATGTGCACTTATAGGACTTGCGAGATGCTGGCCCCTGCCAAAGTCTATTGACGCCCACCGCCGACTTTCGTATAGTTTAGGTTCGCTTTCGCAGATTTTACGAAGGCGTAAGGACACTAGAGCGCGCGCCATGCAACTATACAGCCTCTATTTCGCCTTTACATACCGCTTCCCTTACGCGGGGGAGCGGGCCGGCGAGACGCGCGCGGAGAAGATTAGCTAGCAGCCGCACTGAGTTTCGACTACCGGGCCGCGACCTCCGAACGGGGACGCGGCCTTTTTTGTTGTCCGGCCTCCGCGTGAGGCGCAGGGGAGGGAACGCAAGCCCATGAGAATCGACGACTGGCGAAGAAAAATTGACGCGATTGACACGGCCATGCTCCACCTGCTGAACCTGCGCGCCGAACTGGCGGTCGAGGTCGGGCGCATGAAGCATGAGGAGGGCGTCGCGCTCCGCGCCCCCGCGCGCGAGCAGGAGATCATTCAGCGCATGAAGAATTCGAATCCCGGCCCGCTCGACCGCACCACGATCGAGAGGATCTACCAGTTGATTCTCGACGAATCCATCCGCACGCAGGAGCGGCACGGCTATGGCAGCCCCGCGAGCGCGCGGCCCGCGCGCCCCGCGCCCGATGGCGGCCGCCCGAAGCATGGACGGCGCTGGCGAAAATGAATATCGGCAAGAACGCGCGCGTGGCTTTTCAGGGAGAGCGCGGAGCTTTCAGCGAAGAGGCGGCCGTGAAACTCCTCGGCGAGGAAATCACTCTCGTTCCGCGCCCGACTTTCGAAGCCGCGTTCCGCGCCATTGACGATCGCGTCGCGGATTTCATTCTCGCGCCGATCGAAAACAGTCTGGCGGGGCCGGTCCACCGGTCGTTCGATCTGCTGGTGGACAGCAAGTTGAATATTCAGGCGGAGGTCATCATTCCGATCGTGCACAACCTGATCGCTGTTCCGGGAGCGAAGTTTGACGACATCGCCGTCGTCGAATCGCATCCGGTGGCGCTTGCGCAGTGCGAGCAGTTCTTCGTTGCGCATCCGAGGCTCAAGAGGATTGCTACGGAAGACACGGCGGGCAGCGTCCGTGAAGTGGTTCGCGCGGGTGATCGCACACGGGCGGCCATCGCCGGCCGCCGTGCCGCGGAAATCTACGGCGGCGTGATTCTGCGCGAGCATCTGGAAGATAACCGTGAGAACTACACGCGCTTTCTACTGCTCTCGGAATCGTCGGCGATTCCCGAGGGCGCGGACAAGCTCTCTCTAGTTTTCCAGCTCGACCACCGTCCGGGCGCGCTCTATCACTCGCTCGAGCCGTTTGCGCGGCGCAACCTGAACCTCATGAAGATTGAAAGCCGCCCGGTGCACGGAAAGCCGTGGCAATACCGTTTTTATCTGGACCTGCAAGCGTCGAGGCGCGATCGCGAAGTGGCCGCGGCGCTTGCGGAGCTCGAAAAACTCGTCGTCGGCCTGCGGATTCTGGGATCGTACGTTTCAGCGCCCCGGTCGGACGGCACGAAATCCTGACTACTTGTAAGGAGTGAAGAAATGATTTTCAACATGCTGGGCGAAGCAACAGAAGAGCAGATCAAACACATTGTTGACCGCATCAAGGAGTGTGGGCTCGAAGCCCACCTGATCCGCGGCAAGGAGAGGACCGTGATCGGAGTCGTGGGCAACAGCAGCGGCCGCCGGGAAGAGCTGCTCGCTTTGAGCTCCGCACCGGGCGTGGAGGAAATCGTGCGGATTTCGCATCCGTTCAAGCTCGCGGCGAGGAGCGTCCGCCCGGAGGGCACGGTGATTGATCTCGGAAAAGGCGTCACCGTCGGCGGCAAGGACGTTGTCGTCGCAGCGGGGCCGTGCGCCGTCGAATCGCGCGAGCAGATCATGGACATTGCCGCGAAGGTGGCGAAGGCGGGCGCGAAGCTGCTGCGCGGCGGCGCGTTCAAGCCGCGCAGCTCGCCGTACAGCTTCCAGGGGCTCGGCGTCGAAGGCCTGAAGCTGCTGCGCGAGGCCGCGGACGCGAATGGCCTGCTCGTCGTGAGCGAAGTGATGGACCCTTCGCAGATCGAAATCATGCTGCCCTACGTGGACGTGCTTCAGGTCGGCGCGCGCAATATGCAGAACTACCACCTGCTGCGCGGCCTTGGCGAAGTGGACAGGACCGTGCTGCTCAAGCGCGGGATGTCCGCCACCATCGAGGAGCTGCTGCTGAGCGCCGAATACATTCTGGCCGGCGGGAACTACAAAGTGATTCTCTGCGAGCGCGGCATTCGCACGTTCGAGACGTACCTGCGCAACACGCTCGATATTGCCGCGATTCCCGTGCTCAAGAGCCTTTCGCACTTGCCCGTGTTCGCCGACCCGTCGCACGGCACCGGTCGTCGCGACAAGGTTGCGGCCATGGCGCGCGCAGCGGTGGCGGCGGGTGCGGACGGGCTGATCATCGAGGTTCATCCCGATCCCGAACGGGCGCTGTCCGACGGAGTGCAATCGCTCTATCCCGAGCAGTTCGCGCAGCTCATGAAGGAGATTCGCGCCATCGCCCCGGCGGTGGATCGCAAAGTCGCCTGATCGCGCAGCCCGCTCGGCTTCTTCATGCTTACCTCCCTCGCGATTGTCATTCCGAGGGTCGAGCAGGCCGATTTCCGCGCCTAATCCTCTCTGCCGCGCGGAAATCGGACGCCGTGGCGAGACCCGAGGAATCTCGGCGCCTGCCCGCCGTGGCGGGCCGGAACGGCGGAAACCTCGGCCCTGTTTCAACTGCTCTGGGGGCGGCAATCGATCCGTCGCGATCAGGGACTCGGCAATCCAAACCCATACTTCTGAAACGCAGCCCGTATGGCCGGGTAAGAGAGGAATGCTTCAAAGTCCTTCGCGGCTGCCGCGTTCTTCGATGCCTTGATGACCGCCACTGGATAAATCACCGGCGCGTGCGAATTCGGCGGCGCTTGCACGACGACTCTCACCTTGGAGGATGACATCGCGTCGGTGAGATACACGATGCCTGCATCCACGTTTCCCGTTTCAACGTATGTGAGCACCTGCCGGACGTCTTTCCCGAGCACCGCTTTCGCCTTCACCTGGTCGTAGATTCCGTAGAATGTGAGAACATCCTGCGCGTACTTTCCCGCAGGCACCGCAACCGGCTCGCCCAGCGCGACCTTCATCACCGCTGGCTTGAGCAAATCCTGAAACGTCGCGATTCCTGCCTTTGAATCCCCGGGAACGATAAGGACGACCTCGTTCTTCAACAGATCCTTCCGCGTGCCTTCGAGCAGCAGCCCCTTTGATTCGAGCGCATCCATCTGCTTCGGCGCGGCCGAAATAAACACGTCCACCGGCGCACCTTGCTCGATTTGGAGCTGGAGCGTGCCGGACGCGCCATAATTTGCGGCGATGGACACGTCGCCATGCTGCGACACGTAGAGCTGCTTCGCTTCGTCCAAAGCGTCCTTCAAGCTGATCGCGGCCGAAACCGTGAGCTCGGTTTTCGATTTCTGGGCCGCATTCGTTGAAAAACTGACAAGAAGCGACAGGGATACAAAAAGGGCGGCGATTCGTGCGCCAACGCGGCCGCCTGTCATCTTTGGGACTCTCGATACGCGCATCGGAGTAGGCGGTTTAACACATCTTTATTCGTCATGTCAAAGCATTATAGGGCGGTTGTAGAACAGGCGCGGGTGAATCTCGTTCAATTGACACGCCATCTAATTTCGACTAGATTGGTTCGGTATCTTCATGGACGCGAGGTTTGACAACGCATGCTGTCTTTGTTGCAGGAAGGCGCAGATGTGTGCGTTGCCGAGGACTCCGGGTTCATGAGCTAAGTTCGCGATAAGACAAGGCTTGAATTCGACCCGCCCTCGGGAAAGACCGGGAGGCGGGTTTTTTTATGCCGTTGCGAGAGATCGAATTGAATCTGAGCGAACCGAAACCCATCGTGGATCAGACGAGCCGGCTCAACCATCTGAAGATGCTCGAAGCGGAGAGCATTTTCATTCTGCGCGAAGCTGCGGCCGAATTCGCGCGCCCGGTGATGCTCTATTCCATCGGCAAGGACTCGTCCGTGATGCTGCGCCTCGCGCAGAAGGCCTTTTATCCCGGCAAGATTCCCTTTCCTCTCCTCCACGTGGACACGAGCTACAAATTTCCCGAGATGATCGAATTTCGCGACTGGTACGCGAAGCATGTCGGCGCCGAGCTGATCGTCCACAAGAATCAGAAAGCTCTCGACGAGGGCGCCAATCCGTACACGCTGGGAACGCAGAAGTGCTGCGGCCTGCTGAAAACGCGTTCGCTCCTGGATGCGCTCTCCGAGGGCGGCTTCGACGCCGCTTTCGGCGGCGCGCGCCGCGACGAAGAAAAATCCCGCGCGAAGGAGCGCGTCTATTCCTTCCGCGACGCGCTCGGCCAGTGGGATCCGAAAAACCAGCGCCCGGAACTCTGGAGCCTCTATAACGGCCTGCATCACAAGGGCGAAAGCATTCGCGTCTTCCCGCTCTCGAATTGGACGGAATTGGACGTCTGGCTTTACATCCACGCGGAGAAGATTCCGATCGTCCCTCTCTATTTCGCGAAGGAGCGCGAAGCAATCGTCCGCGGGGAGCAGATCCTCCTGCTGCAAACCGGCGTGCGGCCGCTCCCGACAGAAAAGCCGCAGATGGTCAAGTGCCGGATGCGCTCGCTCGGCTGCGTGCCATGCACGGGCGGAATCCGGTCCGACGCTGACACAGTGCCGAAGATCATCGAAGAGATGATTTCCTTCCGCCGCTCTGAGCGCGAAAACCGCGTGATTGATCACGACGAAGAAGGCTCGATGGAAATCAAAAAGCGCGAGGGCTACTTCTGATGTCCACTCTCCCCGCAGAGCCTTCCCCGAAGGCCACCGAGACTTCCGTCATCGCGCCGCTGCTTCGTTCGGGCGAGAGCCTGCTGCGCTTTACGACTGCGGGCAGCGTGGATGACGGCAAGTCCACGCTCATCGGCCGCCTGCTTTACGACAGCCAGGCGGTCTTCGAGGATCAGCTCGCGTCGGTGCAGAAGAGCAAGATCAACCGCGCCGCGGGGCCCATCGACTTTTCGTTGCTCACCGACGGCCTCCGCGCCGAGCGCGAGCAGGGCATCACGATTGACGTCGCCTATCGCTACTTCGCCACTCCCCGCCGCAAGTTCATCATCGCCGACACGCCGGGGCACGAGCAGTACACGCGCAACATGGCCACCGGAGCTTCCACCGCGCAGGCTGCCGTCGTCCTGATTGACGCGACGAAGGGCGTGCTGCGCCAGTCGCGCCGCCACGCCTACATCGCGCATCTGCTCGGCGTCCGGCACATCATCGCCGCCGTCAACAAAATGGACCTCGTTGGTTTTTCGCAGGAGGTCTTCGACCGCATCACCGCCGAGTTTCAGGCGTTCGCCGATCAGCTCGGAATCCGCAACGTATATCCGGTGCCGGTCAGCGCGCTCGAGGGCGACAACGTCGTGCGCGCGAGCAAACGCATGCCGTGGTTTTCAGGGCCGCCGCTGCTCGAATTCCTCGAAACGCTTCGCGTGGGCGACACTGCTGTTTCCGCGCCTTTGCGCTTTCCGGTTCAATACGTGATTCGTCCCGACGCGAGTTTCCGCGGCTTCGCCGGGCAAATCGTCTCGGGCGAACTCCGCCCCGGAACAAGCGTCGTGGCGCTCCCTTCCGGCGTGAAGACGCGCGTGCAGTCGATTGTCACCTTTGAAGATGAGCTTCAATCCGCTGGGCTGGGAAGTTCGATCAATGTCACGCTTGAGGATGAAATCGACTTGAGCCGCGGCGACATGCTCGTCGGCGAAACGAATCCGCCCGCGGCGGGCACGGAATTCCAGGCCACGCTGGTCTGGATGCATCCTGAGCCGCTCGACCCGCACAAAATCTACGTCCTCAAGCACACGACGCGCACGGTGCGCGGCCGCGTGAACCACATCCGCTGCCGCGTGGATGTCAATACGCTCGAACACCATCCCGCCGCGAAGCTCGACATGAACGAGATCGCCGCCGTGGATGTGAAGACCACGCTCCCGCTGTTCTTCGACCCCTACACGTCGAACCACACGACCGGCAGCTTCATCGTCATCGACCCGCTCACGAACGTCACCGTCGGCGCGGGAATCATCGAGCGCGCCATCAGCAAGAGTCAGTCAACGCGCGTCGCGGATCGCAAGCGCAGCACTCGCGAGGAACGCATTCTCCGCTTCGGCCACCCATCCTGCGCCGTCTGGGTGCAGGGCCGCCCGCGCGTCGCCGAGCTGGTCGAACGCCAGATGTTCGATGAAGGCTGGCACGTGCAAATGGTCGGCCCGAATGATTTTCTGGCGCACGAACTGGTCACCATCGCGAAAGCCTATCGCTTGTCGGGCCAGATCACCATCTTCGCGCCACCTGATGACGGCACGAACACCAAGCACGTCGTCCGCGCGATCTACGGCCCCGAAGATTTCCTCGCCGTGCGCATCGCGGACGATACTGACGAGCAGGCCGTCGAGCGGATCATGAAGGTTTTGCGCAAGTGGCGCGACGCGCAGTCGGATCCCGGAAAGGGGAAGCCATGACGCAGACGCTGGTCGCTGAAGAATTCGAGGCGCTTTCCCCCGGAGCGGTCGTTGAGCGCGCGCTCGCCGAAAGCAAAGGCGCCGCCTGCATCACTTGCAGCTTCCAGGCGGAAGACATGATCGTCCTCGACCTGCTGCGCGAGCGCCAGCCGAAGATTCCCGTGCTGTTTCTCGATACCGGCTACCACTTCGCTGAAACATACGCGTATCGCGACCGCATGGTGCGCGAGTGGCAGCTGAACCTGCAAAACCTGACCGCGAAACAGTCTGTCGCGGAGCAGGAAGCGCAATTCGGAATCTTGAATCGCACCGATCCAAGCCGCTGCTGCCATTTGCGCAAAGTCGAGCCGCTGTTCGCGGCGCTCGAGAACTACGAAGTTTGGTTCACGGGTCTGCGGCGCGAGCAATCGCCCACGCGCAAGAATCTGAAAGTGGTCGAGCACCACATTCTTCCGAGCGGGAAAGTGCTCCTGAAATTCAGCCCGCTGGCCGCGTGGGCGTGGGGGCAGGTCTGGGAAGAAACGGCGCGCAGGAAGATCGCCTATCTGCCGCTGTACGACTTGGGATACCCCAGCATCGGCTGCGAGCCGTGCACGGCCATCCCCGCCGCTGGCGCCGATCCGCGCTCCGGCCGGTGGGGCGGCGCGAAGCTCGAATGCGGTATTCACACCGAATCGAAGCGGGCCGATTGACCGAGATACTCATCGGCGTCCTGATCGCTCTCGCGGTCGGCCTGACGGGCATCGGCGGCGGCAGCTTCACCGTACCTGCGCTCGTCCTGATCGTTGGCCTCCCCGCCGGAGCGTCCGTTGGCACGGCTTTCGTTTTCGCGGGAGTCTTGCGCCTTATCGCCGCTCCGTTCTATCTCGCGGGACGGCATATTCACTGGCGCTATCTGTGGCTGCTTGCTTTGGGAGCAGTCCCTGGCCTCGCCATTGGCACATTTGCGCTGCGATTGCTGAGCAGCGATTCTGGCAGCCCGGTTGTCGTTCTGCTGCTCGGCCTTCTCCTTACAGCTTCATCGAGCATCACGTTCATTCCTTGGGCGCAAAAGCAGGATTTCGCTCATAAGAATTCTCACTGGCTTCCCTGGCTCGCGCTCCCCATCGGTGTCGAAGCGGGATTTTCGTCCGCAGGCGCAGGCGCGCTGGGAACAGTTCTGCTCCTCAACTACTCCGAGATGACGCCGCCGGAAGTCGTCGGAACGGACATTCTTTTCGGGCTTGTGCTCGCCGTCCTCGGCAGCGCGTTTCATTGGAAGTTCGGCGCAATCAGCGGGCCTGTGCTCACACAGCTGCTCGAAGGAGGAATTCCGGCAGTAATGATCGGATGCCTGCTGGCCCGCCGCGTGCCCGCGCGCAATCTGAAGCGAGTGATCGCGCTAATAGCAATCTTCGCCGGTTTGCAGCTGGTCTGGACCGGCTCGCGCACGGTCATGACGCGCCATACTGTCACCCCTGCTGTTCCCGCCGCCCCGAAATCCGCCACAAACTAAGAAACGCGTCTTGCAGGACGCGTTGATGTATCCTGCCGCCGAAGGAGCCTGCCATGTTTCCACAGCTGATGCGCTTTGCTGACTGGGCGTTTCTGTTGCTTCGCCTGATGGTCGGCCTCGTGTTCGTGACGAGCGGTTGGAGCCACGTGCGCCATTCGGAAGAACGGAGCAAAAGCATCGGATTGAGCAAAGGATTCACGATATTCCTGGGGCTCGCGGAACTTGCCGGAGGTCTCGGGGTCGCGTTCGGAGTCCTGACGCAGCTCGCGGCCATCGGTCTGATCCTCGTAATGCTCGGAGCGATAGACAAGAAGATCCGCGTATGGAAAACAGGTTTCTGGGGCGAGAAAAACCAGGGTTGGCACTACGACCTCATGCTTGTCTTGATGAACCTCGTGATCGTCGTGACGAACGGAGGGCGATTCGTGCTGTGGAAATAGTGGCGCGCTAGATATCGAAGCCGAGCTGGAGTTTCGCGGCCTCGGACATGCGCGACGGGCCCCATGGCGGGTCGAAAACGATTTCGACGTTCACTTCCTTCACTTCGGGCAGGCGCGACAGCTTGTTTTCGACGTCAGCCTTCAAAACGTTCCCCATGCCGCAGCCGGGAGCCGTCATCGACATCTTGATGTCGATCCGATAGCCGCCCTTTTCGAGCGGGGAAGCAACGCAGGAATAGATCAAGCCGAGGTCCGCGATGTTCACCGGGATCTCGGGGTCGTAAATGGTCTTCAGCTGATCCCACACCAGCTTTTCGCTGAATACGCCGTCCCCGGCTAGAGCTTTTTCTGCCGCGTCCGATGGCGTCAAGCCCAACACGTCCGCATCCTTGGCATCGATGCGGAACATCCCGTGGTTGGACATCACTGTCCAACTGTTTCCGAGCGACTGCATGATCCTCACCTCGGTTCCTGCGGGCAGTTTTTCGTTGATGCCGCTAGGGATCTCGATCACGTCGCAGGTTCGGCTCAGGGTGATGGGTTTCGTTGCCAGCATAGGGATGCCTGTCGGTCTTCTCCCTTCCTGTTACTCCGTGGAGATCGCCTCCTGTTTGCCTTCCAGCGCCGCTTGCAGCGTGTGCCAGGCAAGCGTCGCGCACTTCACCCGCACGGGGAATTCCGATACGCCCGAAAAGACGGCCAGCTTGCCAAGCTCGGCCTCGTCCGCCGGGCCGCCGTGGCCTGTCACGACGTTGTGGAATCGCTCGAATATTTCCTGAGCTTCCGCCAGCGTTTTTCCCTTCAGCGCCTGCGTCATCATCGAGGCGGATGACTTCGAAATCGCGCAGCCGGAGCCCTGGAAGCTGATGTCTGTGATCGTATCGCCGTCAAGCGTCAGATAAACCGTGAACTGGTCGCCGCAGAGCGGGTTGTATCCTTCGGCTTTGTGGTCGGCCGCAGGCAGCGCGCGAAAGTTGCGTGGAGCTTTGCTGTGCTCCAGGATCACGTCCTGATAGAGATCGCGCAGGTCGCTCATCAGCTGAAAATCTCCTTCGTCTTTTCGACGGCGCGGGCCAGGGCGTCGATCTCTTCCTTTGTGTTGTAGAGAGCCAGCGACGCGCGCGCCGTGGCCGGTATTCCGAAGCGCTGCATCACCGGCTGCGCGCAATGATGCCCCGTGCGAATGGCGATCCCTTCCTGATCGAGAATCGTTCCGATGTCGTGAGGATGGATATTCTCGATGGTGAAGGAGAGCACGCCAGCCTTCTCTTTCGCCGTGCCGATAAGCCGCACACCAGGAATTGAGGTCAGCGCTTTGGTCCCGTACGCGAGGACTTCATCCTCGTATGCGGAAATGTTTTCTAGCCCGATGTCGGTGACGTAGTCGAGCGCCGCCCCGAGACCGATTACTCCGGCAATGTCCGGAGTGCCGGCTTCGAACCGGTACGGCGGCTTGTTATACGTGGTCTTCTCAAACGCCACGGACGCGATCATGTCGCCGCCGGCCTGGTAGGGAGGCATGGCTTCGAGCAGCGCCATCTTGCCGTAGAGCGCGCCGATGCCCGTCGGCCCGAAGACCTTGTGTCCCGAAAACGTGTAGAAATCGCAATCGAGGTCGCGCACGTCCACTTTCATGTGCGGCACGGCCTGCGCGCCGTCAACGAGTACGGGAACGCCGTGGCTATGAGCGATCTCCACCATCTTCTTCAGGGGGTTGATCGAGCCCAGCGCGTTTGAGACGTGCGTGACCGCCGCGAGTTTCGTTTTCGGTCCGATCATCTCACCGAACTGGTCGAGCAGCAGCTCGCCATCATCGTTCACCGGCGCGACGCGCAGCTTCGCGCCGCGCTCGTTGCACAGCATCTGCCAGGGGACGATGTTCGAATGGTGCTCCATCTCGGTGATGAGCACTTCGTCGCCCGCCTTCACGTTGGTACGTCCGTAAGTCTGCGCCACAAGGTTGATGCCCTCGGTCGTGCCGCGGACGAAAATGATCTCGCTCGCGCTCTCCGCATTAAGGAATTCCTGCACCTTGCGGCGCGCGCCTTCGTATTCCTCCGTCGCGCGTTCCGACAGGTAGTGGACGCCGCGGTGGACGTTGGAGTTTGTTCCCTCGTAGTAGCGGACGATTGCCTCGATCACATCCCACGGCTTCTGCGAGGTTGCGGCGTTGTCGAGATAGACGAGCGGCTTGCCGTGGACCCTCTGTTGGAGGATGGGGAAGTCCGCGCGAACAAGCTCCACGTCAAACGCGGAGCCCGGAGCGCGCTCAGACCTCATCGAAGCGCGGGAACTTCTCCTGGCAGCGGCCTTCATTTCGATTCTCCCTGGGCGCCCACCG
>Ga0187769_10000077_pt1 | contig 47814 bp, 48 predicted proteins | sample 0116_SJ02_MP02_1_FD_133140 | JGI IMG/M metagenome (GOLD analysis project Ga0187769, IMG submission 133140) | Tropical peat soil microbial communities from peatlands in Department of Meta, Colombia - 0116_SJ02_MP02_10_MG | ecosystem: Environmental > Terrestrial > Soil > Wetlands > Peat | place...
GGGGGTTTGTCCGGATCCCCCACACCCTGCTCTTGACGAACTCAAGCACTGCGTCTGGACCTCTGTCGATAAGCTCAATGAACTCGGCTGGGTATCTTAGCGGAAGTTGTTCCACCATGTGGTGTCCAGGAGTGATGGTGAACCCGAGCAAATGCAGCTCTCGACTTATGGTTACAGGATCGACTTCGAACTGTTTGGCGATGCGGAGGATTGTCGTTCCGCTTTGGAAGAGTTCTGCCCACCTGCGAATGTCATCATCATTTCGCCGCCACCAGTGCCGCCTAGCGATTGGTGGAGCTTCGTTTACTGGGGGACGACTTCCCTGACCTTGTGGAGCATCAGGACTCATCAACACTTCCGCAATTTATTCTCCATCATATGAACAAAGGGCGATTTCGATCGCAATCGTCCGTGGAGGTCCCCGAAACTAATGAGCCTGAACTACCGGCTCTCCTTGCATCTGCGCCGGGGTTCATAGCTTCGTCCATGTTGGACGCTCCTGCAACGGTTAAACAGCCATCATAATCGCTATGCTCCAATGAGCTTCGATGAGCTCCTCAAGGAGGTGGGGAGCTTCAGGAGACTCTTCGCCCTGGGGCGGAAGCAGGGGATAGACATTGAAGCCGAGCTTGAAAGGGCTATGGCCGTCGACAGCAGGCTGTTCACAATTGTGGGGTTCAAGGTCGTGAAGGTCCGCACGGGGAGGGCGGAGCTCAGCTTCCCGTACAGCAAGAAGGTGACCAGGCGGGGAGGGATGGTCCATGGTGGCATAGTCATGTACTCCCTCGACAACGCCAGCGGAATAGCGGCGATGAGCGTGAACCCTGGGATGGACCAGCTCACCATGGGGCTCAAGGTTCACTTCCTCCGGCCCCTTAGGAAGGGTCCCTTCAGGGCCGTAGGGAAAGTGGTGAGGGCGGGGAACAGCTTCATAGTCGTCGAGGGGGAGGTCAAAGACGCAGACGGGAAGCTCTGCGCGAAGTCTCTGGGGTCGTGGTTCATAGTAAAGCAGAGGGCGTAGTCAGGATGGATTTCCTCCGCATGGTCGAGGTCTTCCCGCCTCTATTCTCCAGAAAGAAAGAGGAACACATCGACTTCGAACACAGCCTCGAGCGGTTTATCGATGACGCCAGAAACGTGCGAGCCTACGCCGATGTTCTTCTCGTCGCAGATGTGAAGAACACGAACCTGTTGAAGTTCTCAACGCTTGAGGCGGCCGCGTTGCTGAAGGAAAGACTCAGGGCAAGGGTCGCGCCCGTCCTGGTGGCCCGTGACTTCAACCGGCCTCAGTTCCTTTCGTCAATACTTACGGGGATGTCGTTGGAGCTCGATTATCTGATGTTCGCCTGGGGGGACGCGCACCCGCCCGCAGTCCAGGCGACGAATGTGAGGGACTTCAGGAGCCTTGCTGAAGCAATTCGGGGGGCGGCCCTCCTCCGCAGCAGGGCCAGAGCGGGGACCGGGTTCCTTGCCCCCGTAAATGTCGAGGGGCTCGCCAGGCCCGGGGAGGTGGCGCGGGCCAGGGAGAGGCTCAGGGCGGGGGTCGACCTTCTTCTCGCTCAGCCACCGACCACGGATACCGAGGTGCTCGACAGGCATGCTAAGCTCCTCAAGGGCGCCAGGCTGATGGGCAGGGTACTCCTCAACGTGTTTCCATTCAGGGGCCCGAAGGACGTCAGGGAGTGCGAGACGTACTTCGGGTGGCGGCTCCCGGAGAGTCTACACCGAGCCGCGGAGAAGGGGGAGCGGTCCCTCATCGATGCTGAGAGGGAGGTGATTGCTGCACTTCGGGATCACGGGTTTCCAGGCGTCTACCTGAACACAAGAGGGATCCCTACGATAGCGGAGCGGCTTCTGTCCTAACCTCCCATCACCTCAAAACCGTTATATCTGCGTCTCCAGCCGCCACTCCGTTTCATGGCCAACGATAGAGCTATCGGCGGAGGAATTCTGGTGGGAAGCGTGGTTGGAATCGTCGTCTACGGCCTCCTGATCTACTGGTGGCCGCTGCTCGTCCTCGAGATAACGGCGTTTGTCGCCGTCCTCGTCCTCCTGGCTATCCTAGCCTGGATCGGATACACAATGGCGACTACACCGCCTCCAGAGCCCATAACTGATATCCCGGAGATGGCGCCTGAGAAGCCGGCCGCTGACACGGGAACTCCTGCGGCTCCGAAGAAGGATTAGGCTCCTCTCTGCCTAAAACCGTCGGAGGAAGGAGCGCGCCATGCCCCTGAACTTGGAGTCTAGAGTGTAGACTACCCCGAAATAGACCGCGGCCCCCAGAATCACCAGGAGTAACAATCGGATCCCGTATGACAGCGTCCCAAGAGTTTGGACGGCGACCAGGGGGGAAACGAAATACTCCACTCCTGCCATGACCGCCGCTGCGACGAGGTAGATTGCCACGCTCATGCTGGGGCGGAGGGTCGCCACTCCCCGCGCCCTCCTGACCTTGACGAGCATGAACACGAAGGTTGCGGCGAACTGCACAGTCGCCCATATTGCGACGTCCATGGAATCGCTGTAGCCGGCCGACGCTGCGTATGAAACCGCAAGGAAGAGCGTGACAAGGTAGCCGACACCATATGCTATGTTGACCATCGGCACGAACATAAGGTTGGTCGGAGCAATCTTGCCGAAACTGGGCGTCGCACTAGCGTCCACTTTTTCTGTCCCCGTTAAGGTCTGGTCGAGGAGTAACGAGATGTTGTTGAAGACGAACATCACTGCCAGTATGGCTAGTCCCTGGGCTCCTGCGGTGTACTTTGACCCGAAGACGTAGAGGATTGGCCCCGCCAGGACGATGCACCCTGCCGCCATGGGGATGGCAAAGAGGAGGGAGAAGTCCAGGCTTATCGAGGGGAGTCGGATGTCTCCCCCCTTAAGGAGCAGGGGGTACATCGAGAAGACGAGTCCGGATGCGTAGGTCACTATCGAAGCGACGATGAATGCCGCCTGGTAGGTGCCGACGACTGCAGTGCCGTGGACCAGTGCCACGACGTAGGAGTCCGCCACCGCGAGGTCAGCGGCAAGATAGGTGAGCGCGGGGAGCCAGGCGAGTTTCAACCATCTCTTTACTTCTAGCGGGTCGAACTTCTCCGTAATCGCGTTCCGCACCATGTATGTGCTAGTGACCGACTGGACAAGGTAAGCCGTCAGCAGCGCGAGTATGACCCCATCTATGCCCAGGTGGAAAGCGTAGAGCCCTTCAAAGGCGACCCCGAGTTTTGCCAGCTCAGAGACGATTAGAGAGGTCCCATACACAGAAGGACGGTACCCCGTCACCACTGCGCTCGCCGCACCGTTCAGGTAGCTGAGTGGAACTAGGAGAGTACCCAGGAGGAAAGGGGCGACCGATGCCGCCAGTTTCGAGTAGGTGTCCAGTGCGAAGCCTAAGTATATGGCAATCCCCAGAGCGCTGAGCAGCGCGCTGGTGATGAGAGCCGTGCGACCTGCCAGCCTTCCTCTCGCGACATCGCGGGTGGCCCAGTAGGCAACCATTCCGACGGGGTATGACGAGAAAGTCACAAAGGTGACAATGACCTCCCAGGTCCCGAACCCGGTTGGGTCAAGCCACCTCGTTGCCATGACGGTGAAGAGCAGTCCGGTGAACGCGCTGACCAGCCGCCCGGAGAACACTATCAGCCCTGTGGACCGGAGACCGAAGCTAGAGGACAACTCTGTCTGAGATCCAGGCTCCCTTCAATCGGACTTCGCTGACGCAGTCCATAGGACGTCGTATTTTACCTCTCGCAGGGTGGGCGCTGCGGAACCTTTTTTCCACTCGCATTTTTCGCGACGGATGCTTGGCCCCGAAGGTCCTACACGTCTGGAATACGGCCGGGGTGGCCAGCGTAATCGCGAAGTTCACGGACAGGGATTTCGGGAGCCGCAGCACTGTGATAACTCGCAGGGCAGCGGACAGGGTAGGACTGACGACCTATGGCACAGCGTATCCCGACGGGGCGGCTCGGTTCTTCGCGAGAGCCCTCTGGATGGCGCGATCGGCTGATCTCATCCACGTCCATTCGCTAGACAGGGTCGTCCCCTGGCTCAAGGTGCTCTACTCAAAACCCGTGGTAATGCACTACCACGGCACGGACATCGAAGGGAGGTGGCAGGAGAAGGAGGGGCGTTGGAGGAAGGCAGACTACGTCGCTGTGTCTACACCCAACCTTCTCGAGGGCGCACCCACGAATGCTGTGGCAGTCCCCAACCCCGTAGATACCGACCTCTTCAGGCCGATGCCGGGAGAACGGGATCCGAACTCTGCCGTGTCGTTCAGGTACGGAATGGACGCCGAGGCCGAAGCGGTGGCAAAGAAGTTTGGCTTGAACCTCGTCATGCTGGAGAGATGGAGCGTCAGATACGAGCAGATGCCACAGATCCTTTCCAGCTACGCCTACTACATTGACATGCGGAAGCCGCCCGAACACGTCGTCGCCCGCTCGGTGGGAAAGGCCGCTCTTGAGGCCCTGGCGTGCCGGTGCAAGGTCATCGATTGGGAAGGGATAATCATCGAGGGCTTCCCCGCGGAGCACGATCCGAATTCTGTGGCGGCCAGGTGGAACGATGTCTACGTGACTCTGTTCAAGAAGTAGAGAGAATCCTGTCGTAGGCCCTGTCCAGCCGCTCACTCATTACCTCCCAGCTGAAGTGAGAGACGAAGGCGGCGTAGGAAGCATGAGCCAGGCTGTCGTAGGCGGCCCTGTCCGTTGCCAACTCCACGATGGCTTCGCGCACGTCCCCTACCTCCTGCCAGTTGACGACGATGCCACAGTGAAAGTTCTCCACGATTTCCGCCTGGTACGTCCCCGCGGGGACAAGGGACGGGATGGAGAGGGACATGGCGGTAAGCAGCTTCCCAGGGGTCGCTATCTGGGCGTTCCGCGTCTTCGGTTCGTAGAGAGACGGGATAAGGTCAGCCTGAACGATCGCGGGTTCCAGGTCCTCTATCTTGAGCCACCCGAGGAACCTGATGGAAGGGTCCCCGGATGCGGCCTCCCTGACGAAGGGCTCCAGTTCCCCCCTCCCCGCTATCGTGAGAGCGACCCCCCCCAGCCCCCTAACGGCTTCGACGAGGAGCTTCACCCCCCTCTCTTCGCCGAGCCAGCCGTAGTACAGGACGTTGAACTCCTCGCCTCGCGGTCTCTCCATCCGTCCACTCCCGATCGGAGGGGAGTTCATCACGACCACAAGTCTAGGACTTTGGAACCCGAGCCTCCCCAGGTAGCTTACGAAACGGTCGTTTACGACCACTATCAGGGCGGTCGCGCTCCTGGCGGTGGACAGGAACACCTTCTGGCTAACATTCGTCAGGGGGAAGAAGCGCAGGAACGCCTCTGGCAGGTCGTGCATGTCGTAGACAAGCTTGGGTCTCCAAAGCTTCAGGGCTCTTGCGGCAAAGCCTGCCGGGAGAGTGTCAACGTCGTGGCAGTGGATGGCGTCGGCGGCCGTCCCCGCGAGATGTGCGATGCACCAGGCGTAGAAAAGAATGAGCTTTGGGACTGTAAGGAAGGGGGTGCCGTGCCCCGCCCTCACCCTCATCCTCTTTATCACGAGGCCATCCTGGAAGACAGAATCCGCTTTGGTCTCGAGCTCCCTGTCCCAGGCGAGTATCGTGACCTGTTTGCCTGACCTGCAGAGGGAGTGGGCTTCTTTCAGGGGTCTCTGATCGAAGGTGGCGGGGTTGGAAAGCAACATCACTATTCTACGCTTCTGGGCTCGCTGGGGGGATCCCATTCTTAGTCTAGTCCGGATTTCCTGAGGTATCCCTCGACTGCGTCCACGACCTTAGCAGAGGCGTTCCCTGTCCCGAATATCCTCCCGGCCGATTGGAACCTTGCGGCGCCCACCTTCAGCGCCCTCGCATACCCACGCTCGATCCTCTTAGGGTCGGTCCCAACGAGAACGGCTGCCCCAGCACTCACTATTTCTCCCCATTCGGTCGTCTCCCTTGTTATCAGAGACGGCCTACCCAGCCAGAACGCCTCCTTCTGGAGACCCCCTGAATCCGTGATGACCACGCGGGACCCTGAAATCATTCCCAGCGTCTCGATGTATGGAAGCGGTTCCATCAGCGTCACGTTCGGATGAGGGTCGATTCCGAACTCCTTGAAGCGCGCCCTCGTTCTAGGGTGGACGCTGAACGCGACGGGGAGTGGAAGGCGCGCCACGGCACCCATCACCCTTCGCAGAGCCGAGGGATCGTCCACCGTTTCCGCCCTGTGGAGCGTCATGAAGACGTACTCCCCATGCGTTAGCCCCAGTCCCGAAGAGGGATCGGACGCCCTTGCCCTTGGAGCCAGCTTCAGAAGTGAATCGTACATGGTGTCCCCCACTTCTACGACGGACTCCGCGAGCACATGTTCCCGTTTCGCGTTGGCTACGCACCTTGACGTGGGGCAGAGGAGGAGGCGCGACATGTGGTCGAGCAGGCGGCGGTTGACCTCCTCGGCCATTCGGAAATCACCCGATCTGCATCCGGACTCTAGGTGGGCGACTGGTACTCCCGATTTGGCGCAGGCTATTCCAGCCGCGAGCGCTGAGTTGGTGTCCCCTGGCACGAGGGCCACTTTCGGCTTCGCCTCCTCGAACATCCTGCCTAGCCCCCCGATTATGGCTGACACCTGCTGGCTGGGGGTCCCGGCCCCGACGTTGAGGTCTTCGGCTGGATCAGGGAGCTTCAGCTCCGAAAAGAACTGCCTGTTCATTTCGTAGTCGTAGTGTTGCCCCGTGTTCACGATCCCGCACTCGACGCCACGCCTTCGAAACGCGTCATAGACCGGCGCGCTCTTGATGATCTGTGGCCTTGTGCCGATGATTATGGACACTTTCATACTCTTGACTGCCTAGTCACTTGGCCTGCGGGCCCGCACAGCCTCAATATCTCTTTGTGAAGGTGCAGGTTGGCCGAGGCCACGAAGCTGAGCCGGTGCTTGAGGTCGAACACTGCCTCGAGCTCGTTCCCCTGGGGGTCGCTTATCGTTGCCCCCGCCTCGGATGCCACAAGGAAAGCTGCAGCGAGGTCGGTTATCCTGATCCTGCCCCTGATGTCTACGAAGGCATCTAAGGTCCCGTCGGATACGTAACTGAGCTCGAGTGCGTTCGCTCCGAAGTGGACCTGACGGCTTGCAGCGCTGACCAGAGGAGCCAGTCTCGCGACTCGCTCAGAATTGTCTCGGCTGAGGTCAATGCCCAGAACGGCCCGGGAGACATCGACCACCTGGCTAGCGTGCACCGGGGTCCCGTTTTTCTTCGTGCCCATTCCTCTGACGGCATGATAGACGTCTCCAGTCAGAAGGTCCCGGACGACTCCGACCTTGATGTCCTCCAGAGTGTTCCCTTCGATCACCGCCACGGAGGTGCAGTAGAAGGGTATTCCCCTCGAGAAGTTCGACGACCCGTCGAGAGGGTCGACGACGGCCAGGGTGTCGCCATCAGGGTCACCCCTGAAACCCGCTTCCTCGCTTAGGACCTTCGTCCCGGCCACCCTCAGAAGCGTCTCCATCAGCTCGTCCTCGGCCACTTTGTCTGCCAGAAGCGTCCTGTCTCCCGAGGCTCCAACGCCCACCGACTTCGTTCTTTCATCTCCGACTGCAAGGTTGGAGACCTCAACTCTCACCCTCTCGGTCGCACCGAGCAGGAGTTTCTCCCACTCTTCAGGCTTCACTCGATTATCACTTTGCGCCTGGCGAGTATCTGTAGAATCTGACTGAGGGTTGCATCGACGTGGGAATCGGTCTTGACAGCCTCTATGTTCTTCTCGTTCATTTCGTCGTGAATCTCTGAGAGGGCCGTATAGTATCTCGTCCTGAAGAACTCTGTGGGGTTCCTCTCTCTGTCGTCCTTGCTCTTCTGCCGAGTGTCTATGGTCTCCTGCCCCGCCTCGAGTAGTATGTAGAGGTCAGGTCTCAGGGCGGGCTCCTGCAGTATCCTCTTGACGATGGAGACCATCGATGGGTATGCGTTGCTCTTCTTCAGTTCGTACCTTATCTTCGCATAGGCGAGGTCCCCGAGCAGGTATCCTTCAGAGACTATGTTCCTCGTCATCCTCAGCTTCGTGATTACGGAGCTGTACATCATCGTCGCCCCAAGAAGGCTGAAGTCAGCCGCCGTGTCCGCCCGTTCGGCTACAGGCACGTCCTTGGGGACGGCGTGCGCCGACTCCTGCAGGCGGAGCCACCCCCTGCCCTCGAGCCCCATCGCTAGGGACGTCTTCCCGGTGCCCGAAAATCCCTCGAGCACTATGAAAGCCATTTGCACAGAGCCTTCCAGATTGTGAATTTAACCTAGCGCAGGGTCGAGAGCCTAGGGGAGCGAACTGAAGAGGGCGTGGTTGAAGAGGCCGAGGTAGACGAGGTAGAGGATATACCCGACACCGAAGTAGAGCACATCGGGGACTCCGTAGACCACCTCAACCTGCATCCCCTCCTTCTGCACCCCTTCCACTTCCTCCCTCGCCTTGTTGACGTCGCTGTCCACTTCATGCCTGACCCCGTCCATCACGGTAGCCTTGGGAATCCACTTCTGCTCCTTCACGAACCGAGAGACCGGGATCAGGTGGCTCCCTCTTCCTTCCCCAGTCAGCATCACGTACGCGAGGTGCGGGACGAGCACAATCACCGCCCCGACGAGGGCGAAAAACACTCCGAAGACGTACGGGTCGGCCGCAAAGAAGACAAGGGCAATCAGGTCAGCCTCCCCCAGCATCCCGAAATAGACCATCGCGAAGGCCATTCCTCCTATGAGAAGGACCCTGAAGACATCGAACTCAAGGTCGGCGTATTGCCCTGACGTGGCGAGGGAGTAGAACACGTACGCCGTTCCAGCTATGGCTGGTATCCACACAAGGTCGTTGACCGCCCGTTCCCTAAGGTCCTGATAGGCGGCGACTGCGAAGGACGCGGCGATCAGTATCTGTCCGTACAACCAAGAGGCGTATCAGACCTGCGCATATAAGCACCTGAGGCCGGCGCAGGACTACCCTGAGTCTACCTTCAGCTTTTGTCCGTTGAATATCTGTTCCACCCTTTCTATGGTGTCGACCTCGTCAGGCGACTTGTCGGTCCTGATTCTCTTTATCCTTGGGAATCTGAGCGCAAAACCCCCGTCGTGCCTCTCGCTCCTTTGTATGCTGTCAAACGCCACCTCTACCACCACCTCCGGCTTCACGTCCCTTCTGTACCCATAGTCCCTGATTGTGATTTCCTTGAGCCTGCGAGTCATCTCGCCAATTTCCGCATCTGTCAGTCCGCTGTAGGCTTTTCCAATCGTACGGAGCCTGTCACCGTCCTTCACAGCGAAGGTGTAGTCTGAGATTACACCCGCCCTCTTGCCATGGCCGTACTCCGCGGCGACGATTACGACGTCAAGGGTGTCCAGTTCCTCCTTGAGTTTGGCCCACCCCGACCCTCTCTTCCCCATGGCGTACTGGCCCTCAGGATCTTTTACGACTAGACCCTCGTAACCCAGGTCGCGGCTCCGTCTGAAGGCCGATTCGATTTCCTCCTCGTCTCTGACGTCAACGGTCTCTGCGAGACGAACACCTGTCCCCTTTGTCAGCCCTTTCAGCAGCGCGCGCCTGCGTGAGAGAGGGAGGGCGATAGTCTCTTTCCCGTCGACCAAGAGCAGGTCGAACGCGAAGTAGGTCACGGGGGCGTTCCCCGCGGCTTCTTCGAAGTTCTCCATCCTCCTGAGCCTCCTCTGCAGGAGCTGGAAGGGGAGTGGTTGCCCTTCCTTGAAGGGGACTATTTCTCCATCCATAATGAACTCCCCCCTGGCATCCTCAACCGCCCTCACCACGTCCGGGAAGCTTGGCGTGATTTCCTCCAGCCGCCGCGAGTATATGCGGACTTTCCCGTCAGACTTGTGCACCTGCGCCCTTACGCCATCGTACTTGCACTCGGCATAGACGAGCTTGTGGAAATGGTCCGCTATCTCCTGCGCACTTGTCATGGGCTCGGCGAGCATGAAGTTCACGGGTCGGAAAGGCTGAATCCTCACGTTCTGGATGACGCCAACTGCTGCCTCCCTGGCGAGGACGCCGACGTCCCCTAGAATCATGTGAGCCCTCGCGGATTCTTCCTTTGAAAGGCCGTAGGCGGAGGCGATTGCCTCCTCTAGCAGGCCCGAGACCAACCCTGTCCTCATTTCTCCGGTCAGGACCTTAACAAGGTACTTTCCCTCGAGTGGGGTCGCCCTGAGCATCATGGACTTCACTACTCCGCGCCGGGCGTTGGAGGATCCCTTTCCCTTCAGTGCCCTGAGTCTTGAGAACGCCTCTTCTACATCTGCTAGGGTGAGGGGTTCGTTGAACAGGGCCTGCTCCCTCTTTGTTCCGAGTAACTCCTCCGCGACCTCCCCAAGGTCCCCGTGTTGAAGGTAGATCTTCGAAACCGACTTCTCGGTCGCACCAGTAACGTCGTGGAGGACGTCCAGAAGGGTGGAGTAGCCAACCTGCGCCTCTTCCTTGCTCCCCCGCTCCGAAGCCCTCCCTGAGGCTATTCTAGCAGCGACCATGGCGTCGTCGGGGTTCAGGCCCCTAAGATACTCACCTAGGATGCCTACCTTCTCGTTCTTCCCACTGGTCCCCTTCACCCTTTCTAGGGTCTGGGCCAGGCCCGAGAGGGGAACGCTCAGCCTCATTGGCCTATCTTAAATGCCATCACGAGTGCTGCCTCCCCGTCTTTGTAGTACGCCTCTAGCCTGCTGGTGACGGCATACCCGAGTTGCTGGTAGAGAGCGATGGCCTCGTGGTTTGTCACTCTTACCTCCAGATACGACTCCGTGGCTGCCTTCTGCACCATGGCGTCTTGGGATGCCCTCATCAGCATGGTGCCCACTCCCCTCCCCCTGTGTTGTTCCCTCACTGCGATGGAGACGATGTGCCCCTTCCTGGCGAGGCCGAGCTTCTTTAGGTGGGAGAACCCGTACTCGATCCTGCACATAACGTAACCGACGATGGCCCCGTCGAACTCGGCCACGAGGAACGTTTCAGGGAACTCCGCCAGGATTTCGTAGTAGAAATAATCCGAATAGTGTTCAGGGAGTGTCTCCATGTTGATGTCTATGACCGCCCGTACGTCGTCACGGTCGCAGCGTCTGATTTCGTAGTCCCCCACCCTCGCCACGACGGACTTCTGCAATTCCGGGGGCTCTCGCTCCCCGCCCGCGGTTAAAGCTTGCTGGATTGCTGCGACAACTTATTATCGCAAACCTGGAAACGGGGCGGGCTTGTCCTCGCTCCCATCGGATGTAGAGCAGCTCGTCCGCTCGAGGTTCTCCGTCAAGGAATACTTCGTGCTTCCCGAGGGAGAGCTAGAGTTTCAGATAGCCTATGGTGCTGACACGATGGCGAAGTTCGTCCAGCTGGATAGAGAAGTTGGTGCGATGGGCTACAGGCCCGAGCTCACGGGGACGAAAGACGAGTGCGTGCTCCTGGTCAAGAAGGCGCCAGCCCCAACGGGTGGGCGGTCCAGGACATCGGTGCTTATGGCCCTGCTGACCGTCGCCTCCCTCCAAGTCTTCTCCTTTCTCCAGGCATCGGTGGACGTGCAGCTCGTCCCAGGAGTCCCGACCTACCTTCTCTTCTTCGGTTTCGATGCCACCGTCGGGGTACTCTTGGTGGTCCACGAGCTGGGACAACGGCTGGCCGCACGCAAGGGCCAGGCCGGCCATTCCACCAGCTACGTGATCCCTGGGGTGCCAATCCTCACTCCCTTCCTGCCTTCGCTCGGCTTCATCAATACCCAGCGCGAGCCGGCCGTCAACAGGGACAGACTGTTCGACGTCGCCATTGCAGGCCCTCTGGCCATTTTCATAATCGCGGTCCTGCTGTACATCATCGGCCTACTGTCGTCCATGCCGTCCACTGTTGCTTTCGACAAGACACAGCTGGTGAACTCGACGGTATCGATCAATCCGAACGCCGTCCAGTCGGGGCTGAACTACCTTCTCGGACCGGTCGTGCCGAGTGCGTCCGCGGGGTTCGTTCTGGTCTCGCCGATTGCCGACGGCGCTTCCTTCGGGTTCATACTTGTGTTCATATGCCTCCTCCCGATGGCACTCTTCGACGGGGGTCTACTGGCGTCCGCTGCCTGGGGGGACAGGGCTGCGAGGGCGGCGACGTACATCAGCGTACTGCTCCTACTGGTCCTCGACATGAATTACGCCACCTACTGGGCGGTGGCCATCGTAGCCCTTCTGCTTGCGGGGAGGCCCGTGAGGCTGAAGCTGCAGGACGAGGTGTCCGGACTATCGACATCGAGGCAGTGGGTCTTGTTGGGCTCCATTGTCCTTGCGTTCCTCTGCCTCCCCGTCCCGCACAGCATAGCTACCTTTCCGCTACCCTGACTGAACCGAGAACTCGGGCGCCCGAGGGACCACGTTCATCTTTCCGGTGCGGCCAACTTTGTTGAGCATCCTCCCCACGGCCTCCGCGGAACCCTTGGCGGTGGTCAGTCCTAGCTTCGACCTCGCGTACGTCTCCGGGAGACCGGAGAGCAGTAGCAAGTCATACTCCTCCTTCAGCTTGTTGAGGTAGAAGACCTCCTCAAGGCCTTCCACGTATTTCTCTCGTCTTCGCTCTCCGCCCGACATCTGTCCCGTGACCAGCATTTCGAGGGCGGTTGAGCCAATCCCCCCAGGACACTCCGCCATCAGGAGGATGGAACCCGTCCTCTTCACGCCGTCTATGGCGCTCCAGATCCCCCTCAGTGCTTCGGAGAAGGTGTCGTCGTACCCCCTTCCTCCCGCCCCCACCACCAGCCCGCGGGTCTGGGGCATCTGCACCTTCGGGAAGGCGTTCTTGATCGCGTCGAAGGGCGCATCCTCCATGACGGTCCAGAGCTTCCCGCCTCTTGACACAAGTGACAGGAACTTCGGCTCTGGTATCTTGGACGCCATCCCCTCCATGGCTTCGAACGCTCCAGTCTTCTGGAAGGGTTGCGGCTCCATGTCCTCCCTCGCACCTGCAGCAATCGAATTCGAGTTTGCCACCCAGTTAAGGCATGCCTGCACCCTCGCGTCAGCAACACCGAAGAGTGGATCCGGTCTTGCGGAGCAAATGATGAGTTTCTGTCCTTTTTCCATTAGTTGCGGGGCGTAGACGGGTCCCAGACCCCCGGCCGAAGGGACAGGAGGGGGGAGCGTGTTCACTCTCCCTTTGAGCTCAGGAACACCAGCCTCGATCCTTTTCGGGGCAGGGGCAACGAGGCTCGCACCCTGAGGCTCGCCAAGGACGGGGAGCAGAGCTCGGAGGAACTCGAACGTGGGGGGTGCAGAATCGCAGACGAATACTTGCGAAGCGCCTTTAGCAAGCTCCGACATGCGTTCGATTTCTATCGACCCCTGATCTGACGGCGGCTCTGCCACCACCCCCAGGTTCTCGGCTTGGACAGTCACCAGGTTCTCCACAGCCCCATAGGGGATCCAGAGTTCAGGCATTCGCAGGGTTCCTCACGTGGTTGTTTTATAAGCACAAGATAGAATCGAACGCCATGGCCTGGAAGAAACGCCGAAGCCGGCTCAACGACATCGCGGAAGGACTTGTGAAGGTGGGTGCTCTGCAGTTCGGAACGTTCACCCTCCCCGACGGTAAGGACAGCGCCTACTACGTGAATCTCAGAGGCCTGCCGAGCTACCCAGGAGTCTATGGAACGGTGGTTGACGCACTCGCAGATCTAGCGACTAAGAGGGTCCCCAAAGCTGACGCCTACTGCGCCGTACCCCTGGCCGGTCTCTTGCTGGCTTCTCCCCTTGCCATTGCCCAGAAGAAACCCCTGGTGTACACTCCAATCGAGAAGCTGGAGGGCGGGCGTCAGGTCGAGGGCGAGATCAGACCTGGTTGGAACGTGGTTATAGTCGGGGACCTGGCCACTTCAGGGAAGACGATAATGTCAGCTGCCGAGGCAATAGAGGACGAAGGGGGTGAGGTGAGCTCCGCAATCGTGCTCATCGACAGGCTGGAGGGGGCGCGTGAGCGGTTGAGCAAGAAAGGGATTGCATTGCACGCCGTCACCGACATGGTAGAGATGGCAGACACGCTCTACTCCATGGAGCTCATTAGCAAGGAGAACGTCAAGGCAATAGCAAAGTCCGTCGGGCGCCGCGCTGGCTGAGCAGCATCTCAGTCTTGATACGAATAGTTCGACTCCCGGAAGAAAGGTGGAAGGAGTACAGAAAGCTACGTCTCGAGGCTCTGAAGGTAGAGCCGTCTGCCTTTGGGAGCTCCTTAGAAGAGGAATCAGAGTTCACCGAGGGCGTGTGGCGGAAGAGGATTAAGGGCGTCCTTTTCGCGGTTTCAGAGGGAAGGCCCGTCGGCCTGCTGAGCTACATCTTCGAAGACAGGGTCAAGACTAGACACGTGGCTCACATCTACAGCGTCTACGTAACCCCGAAGTACCGCGGCAAGGGCATCGGCGAGAGACTGCTAAAGAGGGCACTGGCAGAGATACGGAGGAACAGAGAGGCGGTAAAGGCACAGTTGAGCGTGAACCCGCTTCTCCGGCCCGCCGTCGCGCTGTACAAGAAAGCAGGGTTCGAAGTCGCAGGGAGACCTCGCAACGAGCTGAAGATCGGGCGCAAGTACTATGACCTGCTCCTGATGGAAAAGGAAATCAGGGATGTAAAGGCCTAGGACAAATTGGGGAGAAGAACCTTTAGTATACCATCAGGTTCTTCTCTTCGAGAGTGACGTGCAAGTTGTTTACCGCTCGATAGACTTCGCTCTCCTTCTTCGCACCGGTGCAGACGAGCTTCCCCGATGCGAACAGAAGGATTACAGTCTTCGGATCTGCCATTCTGTGGATGAGACCTGGGAACTGTTCTGGCTCGTACATTGACTTTGGCAGCACACGGGCAGCCTCCTCGAGGTGGACTTTACCGCCGAGGCTCGCAGACGCAACTATGTTCTGGATTTCGACGACGGCATCGTTCTTGATGGGAATTTTCCCCTTCCTGAGCTGTCTGACCACCTCCTCAACCGCCTTCCTTGCCTGTTCCTCAGATTTGGCTCCGGTGCAGACCATCTTCCCCGAGCTGAAGATTAGCGTCGCAGTCTTCGGATTCCTGAGCCTGAATACGAGACCGGGGAACTGGTCGGGGTGATACTCGACCGTTACGAAATTCTTGGTGATTAAGTTGAGGTCTACCGTCTGGTTGATGGATGCGGAAGCGACCACGTTTTCAATGCTGACGATTGCTTTGGTTTGAGGCATCTATCACGGGCAAATTTTCTTAGTATATAAAGGGTATATATACCCAGTTGCTGTTTTACAAAAGGAACTAGCCTACGGGCCCAAGTGGCCCGTTTCTGGTCCCCTGGTTAATTGTTTGGCCCAAGCCCTACCTGCACTTGCCGAAGTAATAGTGTAGGTTCTACTTTGAAATCCGATGTCTGTTATGCTTGTCCGACGATGAGTTGCGTCCTGTATCGGAGAGGTCCGGGCTCAATATGGGTTCGAGCCCCCGTTAGGTTCATCCCATGTTCATCGTCTTACCATAACCCTCTCCATCCTATGGACGGCGTCTGACGGTTTCTCCCGTCCACTAAGCATTGGGGTTCGAGGTCGTTTCTGGGGCGCCCAAGGAATAAAGCGGGTCATTACCCCGGCTCCTCGCAAGAGCGTGTGGCCAAGAATCCCAATTGATAGATGTCCGACCAACCCCCTGCAACCCTTTTAACGGTGAAGTGCCTCCAATGACTTCGTCTTGACCGTTGAATCAGAAAGAGGGATCGGCCGAGCTGCGGTCGTTGCGGTGATACTCTTGATTGTGGCGGCAGCAGGATTGGGAACCTACTACCTCAGTTCTAGGTCGACAGTATCTTCTTCGCAAAACAGAACCTCCAGTGCCACGACCGAGGAGACCACCTCGTCACAGGCTTCCAAAACGTCAGAGGCGTTCACGACAACCACGGCCTCGACTGGCGTCCAATCCTCTTGCAACAACACCTCAACGCTGTCATTCAACATGAGCGTGATTCTCCAGAAGTACTCCGAGATGACGCTCCAGTATACCCTTGGCAATGCGAGTGGTGGTTCGACCGTTTCAAACTTCACCAGTATCTACGGCTACAACAACCTCGGTCCCGTCGTGATCAACGGGACCACTTTCACTAGATTGGGGTACGAGGTGTACGAAGCGGAGGGGTACGCGGTAGGTGGCGCTCTGTACATGAAGCCCGATGGGAACTTCAGCGCAGGGTACGAGACGTTCGAAGGGAAGACGATCAACCTCACCAGCAGTGAAGCTCAGAGATTCACCGGAGGTGCTGTCATCTTATTCGGACTGGTTACCGATTATGGCTACGTTTCCGCTACACTTCTGAACCCCTCCTACGTACACGAGGCGAACACCAGCACAGTGGACTATGGCCCAACCTCAATGCAGGTGACTAGGTACTCTCCAAACGCAGTGCCATACAACCTAACGGAATGTGGACAGACGGCAACCATCCGTTCTCTGTGGGTCGATATCGGGATGGCATCGGGAACCAAGATAGTCACAGGGTACGGAATCTCGGCGTCCAATATTCCTGGCGGCTCGGGTTTGTTCAGCGGGGTCGACACATTCCGCCTTATGGATATCGTGTTGGCTTCAAGCTAGCTCCGGCCTGTCCGTCCGATGCGGACCTGGTGGTGGTCTGAATGATTGTCGACCATTTGTTCTGGCTCTCTCAAACTCCAATGACGAAACCTATTTCCCTTGTGGCTTTTGCAACAGCTCTCAATCCTCTTGAAAACTACTGGACACTATCATCCGGCAACACTCGTGGTCGGTAACCACCAGTCGTGAGCCAAGTATAAACGGCGAATCACGGGGCCTTGCCTAGTTGAACAGGAATATCAGGCTCCTTGGGTTTGGTGCGGGCGTCCGCCTCTTCGGTGCAGCAATGATCTACCCCTACATCTCCCTCTACCTGTACAACGTCCTGAACATTGGGTACACAGAGATCGGGATACTGCTGCTACTGATCAGCATCATACCTCTCGCCGTCTCCCCATTTGGGGGCCTGATTGCCGACAGGGCTGGGAGAAGGAGGATATTCCTCATCTCCCTTGGAGGCGAGGCCTGCTCGATTCTCTTGGTTGGGGAGAGCATGCTCGCGTCCTGGCTTCCGGGCGTGTTTCTAGGAGGAATAGCGGCCGGAGTGTGTGGGTCTTTGGCAGGTCCGGCAGTCTCGGCTTACGTGGCTGACTTTGCTGTGGGCTCGGACAGGTCTAGGGCCTTCACTTGGCTCAGAATCGGCTTCAACGGTGGGTTCACCGTCGGCGTGGCCCTAGGCAGCGTTCTCATTGGGATCTTGGGGTATGCCAACACGGGCGTAGTCAGCAGCGGCATCCTAGCCGCGGGCGTGCTCTTCCTCTATCTTCTGCTAGATCCGTCTCCCTACGACCTCGCGAGGCAGGGGCTGGATTCTGATGCGGAATTGGACCGGCGTCGTGGGCCCGGGTCCGTCCGCGAAAGTGTGAACATCCTTGCCAAAGACAAGAAGTTCCTCGTCCTCTGCCTCGCCTCCACACTTACTGGCCTAGTCTACGGTCACTGGGGCACCACCTTCCCGCTCTTCGTCAACACCGTCCTCAAGGTTCCACTCTGGACCCTCGGGTTGGCGCTGGCGCTAAATGGAACCATCGTGATATTCGGACAGACTCTGACCACAAGGATGATGATTGGGCGGAGGCATACCACAGCCGCGATTCTGGGCACCGGACTTTATGGCATCTCCTTCATCGCGCTGGGAGGGCTTAGCCTCTTCGCGCCCCTCTTCTTGGTCGCGGTGTTCGGGTTCGTTGTGATTCTGACCATAGGCGAGAACCTGGGCTCAATCCCGAGCATGACGCTCCCTTCCAACATGGCCCCGAGTAGCGAGCTGGGGTCATACAATGGGGCCTACGGCATGCTCAGTGGACTCGGGGGGAATTTCTCCCCTGCTCTCGGCGGGCTGGTATTGGCTACTGTCCCCAACACGCTTCTAATCTGGGCGATCCTAGCGATACCTGCCATACCGGCTGTCCTGCTCTACAGGTGGCTCGAGAATCGGGTCTCCGCTGCAGCCAACAAGATCTGACCCTACCGCCTCCTCACTACACGCAAAGACTACCGAAAGGTCGGGCCGACCCTATGGAGAAGCCTGAGGGGGCAAACTTGTCCCCTGTCGAGTAATGCTTGACGGCAGCAGTGTTCGCCGTGAGCGGAACCGAAGCAGATACCATACGTCGACTAAGACCAGAACGACCGCGAGCACCTGGATCCAGTCCAGTGTGGGGGGGCTGGTCAACGACATGGTTGCATTACGCATGGAGAAGAATCGCGTGAGCAACGAGTAGGTGTAAGAGGGAGCAGACCTGATGGAGCAGTTGATCCCCTGACCCAGAGCGCATCCAATCCGCCACTGTTCATCCGCGTAAACAAGATAGGCGAGTATCAACAGGAAGGCATTTGCGACCAGCACCTCAATTGTTAGCCTACGTGTCGGGGTTGTACTCTTTGTTCGTCCTGCGCTAGGGGTGCTCGCTTGTTCGCTAGGCTTTGCCTCGTTGCTGCCCTTAACCTCGCCCTTTTCCTCATCCCCAAGGACAGAGATGATCACAATGATGAGAATGAAGATAGATGGTATGTAATTGAACCATTGAGGGAGGCCGTTCTGGTCGACGTAAAAGGCGAGGAGTTCCACGTAGGGGATTACGAATACCGCTTTCCCTTCGAGGCACTGCGATGTGATAGGTGAGATTGCTATGTTGTCTACCTGGTCTGTCCCGTGGTTGTTGTCCCCTTTGGTAATCAATCCCTGAGCCGTTATGTTCACCACTCTGTGCACGACAGACTCTCCACCCGCCGAACAGAGGCCATTGTAGACTATGATGTCCCCTACATGTATCTGGTCTATGGGAACGCTCTGAATCACGACCAGGTCCCCTCCTTCGAGAGTGGGGAGCATGCTGGTCCCGTCCACCCTTCTGGTGTCTGCCTGGACGAAAAACGCCCAGAAGAGGAGGAGCGCGAATGCAGCGACGTATATCACGGTCCCCTTCGAGACCAATTCCCAGAGACCTCCGGAACCGCAAGCGGTTAAACGCTTTGAACTCTGATTCCATTTTGAAGGCCCCGACGTGAGCAGACTCCCAATATCACGGGACCAGCGCGGCTCTGTCCTGAGCCAGCGGGCAATTACTAACAGAGACCCCTCTCCTCGTTCTCACACAAACATCCCTCAGGTTCAAATCCCGAGCCTGAAGGGAGGGGCGACGTGTCAGGCCCGCTTTTTCTGCTGCTAGTGAAGCGGACAGGGTCGACAGAGGGAGCAATGTCCGCCATCTCCGACGTGGCATTCAGGATGGGGGAGCCTGAAGCCGTCTCGTCGGACGAACAGCTCGCTGGCTTGGCGCTCTGTGCGTGGGGCGAGGATATTGAACGCGTTTCGAAGTCACTTACGTGGCGGGACTTTGAGAGGTTCTGCTCGGGGATATTGCGGACAAGAGGGTATCGGGTGAGACAGAACATCTATCTGAGGAAACCTCGCGCACAGGTTGACGTGTTCGGAATATCCGAAAGCATCTCTATTGCAGTGGACTGCAAGCATTGGGTCAGGGCCGCTGGCTACGCTGGCCTCGCGAAACAAGTCGAAGCACAAAAGGCAAGGGCAACCCGGCTCCACGAGAGCCTCGACCACATAGGCCCCATTGCTTCAGTAATCCTAGTGCTCGTAGACCAGGGGGCAAGATTCGTCGACGGGGGCGCAATCGTACCTGTGTTCGCGTTCGGGGACTTCCTTGACAATGTGGAAGCCTTTCAAGGCCAGCTCGACCTCAGATAATCATACTCTGTCAGAGGCGCGCGTTCAAGTTGTTATGCCAAGTAACCTCTGGAGCACTTCCGAAGGGATTGGAGGCGAGCCTACTTTGGCGATGCCCCTTGTGACCTGAGCCCAGTTTCTGTCCTTGGCGATTACCTCCCTCAACATCTTCTCCCCTCTTTTCGCTTTGCCGGAGGACAGCAGGCCGATGCCGACCCAGTACTTCAGCTCGTCAATCTCCGGAACCAACGAGAGGGCCTTTGCGTATGCATCCAGCGCCTTGGGGTAGTCTTTCGCAGTCAAGAAGTCGTCCCCCCTGTTCTCCCATTCGTACCCTCGCTGGTACCTCAGTAGTCTTCTGAGCTCTGGTACAGGCGCAGGGTGGTCGTCGACTCTCAAGTCCACGAGTCTCCCCTCCCAATAGTTGGGCTTCGACTCCGACGAGACGACCAAGATGGCCGAAGACTGCTTACCCCTGATGTCACCCCCTGCCTCCTCTGCGGCTTCTAGAGCCGAGACCATCCTTTCGGCGAGGGGAAGTACGCGATTCTTTTCGAATGCTCTTCTCATAGCTCCCCAAACCTTCTCGTTTCTCATTATGTTCCCCTGGCAAGAGAACCCCTTGCCGGTCACGTGGCCGGCGTGTGGGAGACATTTCCGGCCTGTGTGGGCCGCGACCCTCCCCTTCGTATCGACCATGGCTACCTGCCGCGAGTCGGAGTTCGGATCTGCCTTTAGGAGGGCGGTCAGCGCTTCCTCGGCGGTCTTTCCTCCAGACATCAATTCGAGCCCCAAGGGTCCGTACTTGATGTCCACCATTGCCTGAGTAGCGACCGCCCCCACTCCGGCCCTCGCCCAGGTCACGGCGGAACCGACGGAGAAGAAGTGGGACTGGACTGCCACACCCATTTCACCAGTCTTCTCGTCTCTTGCCACGATCGAATATGTCATTGCGTACTGCCGGACAGAGAGCAGATTTAGGAGTTGTTGAAAAGTTGATGGCGAGTTTAGTGAATTTATCTCTTGTCCGGCCGGAGAATACTCAAATCAGTACATCCCGAAACGGCTATATCTTCCATTCTCTATATTTCGTTGAGTGTCGATGGGGTCGACTGACGGGTTTGGCGTTCCGGGACCAGAGTGGCTCAGGCTACTATACCATTTAGTGAGCTCGCCAAAAACTCCCACCGAGCTCGCTGCGTTAGAGAAAAAGCATCTCAGCGAAGTTAGCAGAACCTTGAGAAGCATGAGGGACAGCGGCCTCGTAGTCTATTCGGAAACTGGATCACGAGAGCACTATTATCGGGCGACAGAGCAGGGTTACATTCTGCTCCGACGAGCGCTAAGGTGACAGCGCCGGATTCTGGTGTCTTTTTAGCAACGGGACATAATCTGACGCGCTAGGAAGTACTAGGCCCTATTTCGCTGTTAACAATGCTTAAATAAATTCAGGAGGGCGTCTCATCCTGAGAATGAAGATAGGTACTTCATTTAGTCGAACAGCAATCAGCAGAAGCGCATCAATTGGAATCATCGTTATCCTAGTAATCGCAGCAGCAGTAGGAATCTACTACTATTCGACGACTACAACAACCTCCACAACCTCCACAACCTCCACCACTTCAACAACCTCCACCACGTCCACAACCTCCACAACCTCCACCACTTCAACAACCTCCACCACTTCAACAACCTCCACCACGTCCACAACCTCCACAACCTCAACAACAAGCACGGCTCCGTCTATTGGGCCCGCAAACTCGAGCCAACTTATCGACGAAGGTGTTGAGACGGGGGCCGCTTACGACAGCTTGGATCCGCAAATTGGGTTCTTCGTGAACGACGGCTTCTTCGCCAACGTGTTCCAGGGTCTGGTCCAGTTCAACGGGTCTGATTCGAACCATGTGGTTCCGTCGATAGCATCAAGCTGGACCGTATCCAGTGACTACAAGACTTGGACCTTCACCATTCGCCCAGGTATCACCTTCTCCAACGGGGACCCGGTGAACGCCTACGTCGGATGGTACAGCTTCCAGAGAGGTTACATACTTAACGCTCCGCTCGGAACCTATGTTTCGAACTATCCAAACCTCCTCGAGAACATTTCGAACCCATGTACTGGTAGTCCTTCCAGCCCAACCTCGTGCGTTGGACAGGAAGGGAATACCCACAGCCCAGCCAACCAGGTGATCTGGGGCACGAGAGCGGCAGTAGCTCAAGCGATGGGGGTTCCCGTGTCGAACGAGAACGAGGTGATCGCGGGCCTTCTCAACGTCCTTGACAACTTCAACCCCAGCAACGCCACTCAGTTGGCAATAATGGAGAACCCGAACCAGGGGGTTCAAGTGGTGAACAACGACACACTGAGATTCAACCTCATGCAAGCGTATCCATCTCTGCTCATCGTGCTACCACCTCAATGGGGCGCGTTCGTTGACCCGGTTTGGATCAACAATGCAGCCAACTGCGGCGGAGTGGTGAACAACACCATATGCAGCAAATCCTCCACAGGAGGTATGCCTGGAACAGGACCATACGAGTACTCGACCATCGGACCGTCGAACAGCTTCGTCGTGTTGAAGGCTAACCCGGTCTACTGGGCAAAGCAGTACAGCTGGTCGAATGGCACGCCGAGCGCCCTGTGTCTTTCTGGCGAGGTCTGCCAGCCGGTATTGGAGCCGCCCAGCATCAGCACCATAACAATGAACTTTGGGGTGTCTGAGACCACTGTAATAGGCGACTTCGACACCAACCATATCCAAATAGCGTGGGTAGGAGTTCCGCACTTCAGTGAACTATTGAGCGGTTACGCAGCCAAACAATACGGATTCTCGCAGCTCTTCCAGAGCGCTGGATACCCGCTTTGCGACCTGGCAAACGGTGTCAACGGGCAGGTCTATCCGACAAATAACTCAGACTTCAGGGACGCCATCATGCATTCTGTGAACTACACGCAGTATGTTGCCCAGGTTTACACGTATAATGGCAACCCGCTGGCACAGCTTTTCCTGCCCCCTGTCCCGCCGGGATGGGGTCCACTTGACAATCCATCTAGCATACCACTGTATTCGTATAACCTCACCCAGGCCGCCACGTACCTGAACAGTTCAGGTTACCAGATGAACTTCTACACTGTCACTACCCAGGACATCACTAACGCTGCGGGCGCCGTGGTCATACCTGCGGGTACGGTCCTTGGTAATCCCAGCGGGACGAGACTTGGACCCATAACCTACCAATACGTCGTTCCTCTGACCTCAGAGGTTGAAACGCTCAACGAGATCCTTGGAGCGGGACTCTCAATCATAGGGGTCAACGTTAACTTCCAGGGCATCACCACTGCGCAGTACGCGGTCGAGACAACCGGCGCCCTTGAAGGCGTTTTCACCGGCCTCCCGAACATGGTTGGAGTCGGATGGTGTGCCGACTTCCCTGACCCGATGTTCCAGATGTTCGCACCAATGGTGGTGTCTGGAATCGCAGGGGAGCTGAGCGCCAGCGTCAGCAACTCGACCCTCAACGCCATAATATTGAGGATCCCGTTCGAGTCTCCAAGCCAAGCGCTCGCAGACTCGAAGACCGCCTGGCTCATGTACGCGCAGCTCGCAGGGATTTCGCAGCTTCCCAACGCGGAAACCTACAACTTCGTACAGCCGTACCTGCACAACGTAATCTATTCATCATTCCAGTTCGCCTTCTTCTACAACATGATGTCGTACAGTTCCTAGACTCAAGTCTAGGAACACCCCTTTTTGTCAGAAACTGACTACAAGAAATAGGCTAGAGGCAGTTCTCGAGAATTGGCAGAATGTGCCTCTTATCCGGCTTCGGGCATTTGTGGCGCATGCATGCCGCACTTTGCATCGCTCGCAAATGGTAATATTCGGGTGGCAAGCCCCACTCCACATCGGGCAAGATGGAGTTTTTCGTGTGGAAGTCGGGTAGTTAACAATGGTTAAGAACCCCCGATAGCCAACTCTAACAGCGGAGAGTTGGTCTCCAGCATCGCGTTCTACATCGCAAGGAGGGCCATCAACGCAGTCGTGACCATAGTGTTTCTGATTTTCATCCTTTTCCTGATGATTCACATCGTTCTCCCGAATCCACTTTCGCTGGCAAGAATCTACGCTCTCAGTCCTCATGCGAGCCTAGGTGTTCTACAGGGGATTGTGAAGCAGTACGGGCTTGCCAACCCCTGGCCAGTTCAGTTTGCCAGCTATCTGACTAACCTGTTGAGCGGGAATCTAGGAATGGATACACAGTACCATATCCCGGAAATTCAGGTGATAGGCAGGTACATCCCCATTACGTTGGAGCTAGTGATCATAGGACAAATACTTGGGGTTTTGGTAGGGCTCTACACCGGGGGCATAGCCGCATCCAATAGGAACCATCCAATCGACTACGGTACTAAGGCAGTATACCTAACCACGTGGTCAGCCCCGGTGTTTGTCATCGCGTTCATCGTTCAGTTGATTTTCGCGTTTTGGCTGGGGCTTTTACCTTCTTCGGGGGTGGTCGACCCCACACTCCCCGCACCTGCTGCCACCACTGGAGTCCCGGTCATAGATTCTCTCCTCGCCGGCAACTTGCCTTACTTTTGGAGCCTCACCCAGCACCTAGTGCTCCCGGCCCTGACCCTGGCCATCGTGAGTTTTGGGTTGGTTACGCGGATCTCACGAGCGAGTATGATAGATGCCCTTGACAAGGACTACGTCAAACTGGCTTATATGAAGGGCCTGAGCAAGAGGCAGGTCGTTTGGGGAACGGCGTTCAGGAACTCCTTGATCCCCATCATTACCCTCGTGGCCCTGATCTTTGCGTTTTCAGCGGGGGGCGCGGTAATAATTGAAGACGTGTTCTTCTACCACGGGGCCGGATGGTTTACCGTTAATGCCATTTACAACTTCGACTACCCTGCCATTCTTGCGTTCACCATCATCATAGGGTTCTCCGTTGTCATTGCCAACCTTGTAGCCGACCTGCTTTATGCAGCCGCTGATCCCAGGGTGAGGCTGACCTAGATGGACTTGGGCGATATCCTACATTACAAGTGGCGCAAGCCTATCGCCGCTACTACAACTGCCCCGGCACAGAGTTCATCAACAAAGATTGAGGATAGCGGCATGAAAGTGGGGGGGATTCGGTTCTACATGAGCTACATGGCCAAAGACCGCGCTGCGTTGGCGGGCCTTGCGATAATTGTGGCCTTCCTCGGCTGGGCGCTCATAGAATGGGTTGCTCAGGAGATCGCCACCCTGACAGGTCATCCGGAATACGCCTGGGCACTCCTTCCATCCAACCCGATTGCTCTCAATTTTAACGAAAAGCTTCTCCCTCCCAGTCTCAACCAATTTCCAACACTCCTGCTCGGGACCAACTACCAGGGGCAGAGCCTTCTGTCGCGTGTGTTGTTCGCCGCCCCCCATGACGCCATCGCCTCAATTACTATCGTAGGAGGTGCGATTCTCATTGGAATGTTCCTCGGCACAGCGGCGGGTTATTTCGGGGGGTGGCTAGACGAACTTATAATGAGACTCACAGACGCATTTCTCTCCCTTCCGGCTCTCGTTCTCGCCATTACCGTTTCAGTCATCCTGGGCGCGTCAGGCACGAGCGGATTCTTTGCTGTGCTTGTCGCTCTGTCCATCGTGTGGTGGCCTACGTATGCTCGTTTCTTCCGAGCTCAAGCTCTCTCAATCAGGAACGCGGCCTACGTAGAGTCATCAAAGCTTAGCGGCTCAGGATCGCTCAGGATTCTTGTGAGGCATATTATTCCCAACTCAATTGATCCCGTCGTAGCTTATGCAACGCTCGACCTGGGAACGGTGATCCTCACCTACGCCGCTCTAGCGTTCCTGGGGATCGGGATAGATGTTAACTACCCCGAGTGGGGTGCCGACTCGTCCCTGGGTTTGTCGTTCTTTCCCGCGGCCTGGTGGTGGGCCATCATGCCGGGTATCGTGATCACGATCGTAGTCATCGCGTTTACGCTTGTAGGGGACAGACTTCAGGACCTGATTGTCGGAAGGATGACGTACTAGTTGAAGACCGTGGTAGAGGAGCTACCCGTTGTTAGTATAGAGAAGCTCTCCGTCTCCTACAGTACAGTGTACGGCACCGTGAGAGCCTTGAACCAAGTCAGCCTGTCCATCGCTCCAGGGGACAGCATCGCGATTGTTGGGGAAAGTGGTTGCGGGAAGTCTACCCTGGGGCATTCTATCGTTAGGCTCCTTCCCCCTAATTCATCCTACGATTCGGGGCGTGTGTTCCTCGAAGGGCAAGATGTCATCACTCTTAACAGAAGCCAAGTTTCCCAAATGAGGGGGAAACTAGCCTTCATGATCTTCCAGGACCCCCTTAACAGCTTGAACCCCGTCAAGCGCGTTGATACGCAGCTCCTCGAAGCCATTCGCATGAAAAACAAGTATGATGGGAAGCCCTTCGTCGAAGAAGAGGCGTACAAAGAGGCAGAGGCAAAGCTGTCTGATGTCAGGATGCCAGATCCAGAGAAGATCATGACCCGCTACCCGCATCAGCTTTCCGGGGGCCAGATTCAGAGAGTCGTTATTGCCATGGGGCTTCTAATGCAACCCAAGCTACTCATAGCTGACGAACCCACTTCGGCTTTGGACGTCACCATTCAAGCCCAGGTGCTGAAGCTCCTGAAGGAGCTCCAGACCACGTACAGGATGTCGATCATTTTCATCACCCACGACATCAACCTGGCCTATGCTGTTTCAGACAGAATGGTTGTCATGTACGCGGGGGAGATAGTGGAGTCGGGTCCTACCGTCAACCTCATCAGCCATGCGCTCCACCCATATTCACAAGCCCTGATCAAGAGCATTCCGAAGATTACTAAGAGGGAGGGGAGATTGTCCGCGATAGCAGGGTCTCCCCCGAACATGCTCTATCCTCCGACGGGGTGCCGCTTCAACCCACGTTGCCCATTTGTCATGGACGTGTGCAGGACGAAGTCCCCCGTCACCATCGACAAAGAAGGAGAATCGGTAAGGTGTTTCCTCTATGGCGGGGCCGATAGTTGAGACCAAGGGCCTGAAGAAATACTTCAAGGCCCAAAAAACAGGAATCCTAGAATCAATCTTCAGGCAAAAAGTTCCCATGGTCAAGGCCGTAGACGATGTGAACATACAGATTGCAAATGGGGAAGTCCTCGCTATCGTGGGCGAAAGCGGGAGCGGGAAGACCACCCTGGGCAGGTTGCTGGCGACCCTAGAGAGCCCCACCTCCGGGGATGTGTACTTCATGGGAGAGCAAGTCACGAAGAAGAACAAAGGATCTGTGCGTCGTGAAATTCAGATGGTTTTCCAGAACCCCTACGAAAGCCTGGATCCGCGCGCGACCGTCAAATCGATCGTCACAGAGCCTCTTCTCAGGATGCACCTTTCTAGGGATGACAGAGACACTCGGTTCGAAAACGTGCTAAAATCGGTGGGACTAGAGGCGGGTTTCGCCGCGAGGCACCCCAGGGACCTTTCAGGCGGGCAAAGGCAAAGGGTCGCTGTTGCCAGGGCAATCATATCGAGTCCCAAGCTCATTGTGCTTGATGAGCCCACCTCCGCCCTGGACGCCTCTGTTCAGTCGCAGGTCCTGAATCTGCTAGTCGATCTACGCAACCAGCTTGACTTCTCATATCTCTACATCACTCACAACATCGCCACCGCCCGCTACATTTCCGACAGGGTCGCCACCATGTACGCAGGGGAGGTAGTGGAGATCGGCCCAACCGAGAGTGTGATGGGGAACCCCAAGCATCCTTACACTCAAGCACTTCTGGCTTCGGTCCCTACGCTTGATTCCAAGGAAGTCACTCCTCCTACCGGGGAGGTTCCGAGCCTCGTCAATTTGCCTGATGGTTGTCGGTACAACCCTAGGTGTCCGTATGTCATGGACCTGTGCCGAACCACGAATCCAACTCTCAGGGGGGCGGAGGGGCGTGATGTCGCCTGCTGGCTCTACAAGTGAATCCGACCTTATGCTTGTTCTGAAGCCGGTCGTCCTGAAAACATTCATCAAAGGGGTCATCGCCATAGCAGTGTTCTCCATTTTTCTCCAGATATCTCCCGCTACCATAGTCAATTACCTGGTATTCCTAGCAATCTCTCTTGGTTTGGTCGCGGGCCTGTGCTTCATAAGAAGCCGTTCAACGTTCCAGATCGACGACGGAGGGATACACATCAAGCGCATGTTCCACCGTCCCAACCTGATAAGCTACGATAACATCCACGATCTAACTGTGTCTCAAGGAATGCTGGCCAGGAGATTTAATTGCGGCACTGTCTTCCTCATCCTGAACCAAGGGCCTGGCAGCGTTAAGATAATGGGAGGGGGAGTCGCCGAGAAGCTTGAAGAGGTGCACAACCCCAACCAGGTCTTCGAATTCGTATCGTCCAGGCTGGGGCCCTTCGGCCAATCCATCTGACAAGAACCATTCGAAGAACACTTTCACACTGCTCGGCCATTCCTTGTTCAATTGGCCGCAAGTCTTTCATACTCTGAGCCACCCGGGTGGGGAACAGTGACCCCAGAGGGCTGTATGCAAGATGCGACCACCGAATTCCGAGGTTTCAGACGCCATTGTAGTCAAGGGGCTCACTCGCGAGTATACCTCGCGCTCTTTCTTCGGCACCGTTAGCAAGGTCACAAAGGCACTCGACGGCATCGATTTCGCGGTGAAGAAGGGGGAACTGTTCGGCCTGATAGGTCCGAACGGCGCGGGGAAAACCACAACCGTCAAGATCCTGACGACCCTTCTCACCCAGACCAGCGGAGATGCCTACATCTTGGGACTCGATGTAAGGAAAGACCTCTACGAGATCAGGCGAAGGATAGGGATAGTATTCGGAGGGGAGAGAGGGCTCTATAACCGGGTGTCGGCTCTTGACAACCTACGCTACTTCTCCGACCTCTATGGCGTCGACCCGGCGACGGCAAGAGAAAGGATTCCCCAGCTCCTGAAGGCTGTTGGCCTCGCTGACAGGGCGGATGAGAGGGTGGAGAAGTACTCGAGGGGGATGAAGCAACGACTCCACATTGCGAAGGCACTGGTGCACGACCCCGAGCTCCTGGTCCTCGATGAGCCGACCATAGGCCTCGACCCTGGAGGAGCCAGGGACATCAGGAACATGATTCGCGAGCTGCAGAAACAGGGGAAGTCGATTCTCCTCACCACTCACTACATGTTCGAAGCGGAGGAGCTCTGCCAGAGAGTGGCCGTGATCTCCAAAGGGAAGATAGTCGCACTTGACACCCCGTCCGAGCTCAAAAAGCTGGTGAGGGACATTTCGGTAATCGAACTGAGGACCTACGGAGCCACAGCAGACTATCTGGAGGCACTCAAGCGGCTTCCTAACGTGGTGCGCGTGGTCGCAGACCTCGATTCCGAGGTTCAGACCATAAGGATACAGAGTCCGTTGGGGGCGGACCTCCTCTCCCAGGTGACATCGGCTCTACCATCCGACGCTAAGATAATAGACAGGACCATCAAGGAACCGACCCTGGAGGACGCTTACCTGAGGCTGGTGGAAGAGTAGTGGGTGGACTTTCCGGGCTCACGCCTGGCAAGAAGACCGAAGGCTACATGGCGCGAAGGGGCCAGGTTCTCAAGGCGTGCATCGTCCTCACCGCGAAGCTTTTCTTCGCCGACCCCCAGTGGGTCATCCCAAGCATCATAGCACCCTTCATCTTCACTCTGGTTGCCTTCTTCCTCTTCGGTGGTCAGGCCACGAGCGGTTCCTTCCTGCTCTACCTTGTCCTCGGCTCCGGGCTCATGGGCATGTGGGGCACCACCATCTACGGGTCTTCGAACTCTATTGGCTTCGACAGATGGAACGGGACAATGGAATCCACGTTGGCGGCGCCGATTCCGCTGTCTTGGATAGCGCTGGGGAGGGTCCTCTTCAACACCTTCGAAGGGGTGATCAACGCGGTGTTCATACTCGTCATTGGCCTGGTCTGGTTCCAAGTGGGTTTCGGCGTTGTTAGTCCAGGGCTTTTCTTTCTTGCTTCTGTCAGCACATTCCTTTCACTTTCCGCCTTCGGATTGCTCATGTGCACTATCATACTCCTTTCTAGGAAGGGTGGTTTCATCACCAATTCGATGGAGATCCCCGTGTACATCGCCACAGGCACCATGTTCCCCGTCAGCATACTCCCGATCGTGGCGCTGCCGTTCGCGTTCCTGCTCGCCCCGACCTGGGGGATAGAGGCGATCCGGCTGTCAGCCCTTCCGGGCTATGTGGGGCTGGCGACGAACTATTGGGAGGACCTCGGGATTCTGGCAGTCGAGACACTCGCCTACCTGGGTGCCGCTTTCCTGCTCTTCAAACGTGTGGAAGCTTATGCCAAGAGGAACGGGACCCTTGAGGAGTACTGAGTCAGCTTCCGCTGTGACCCTGAGCGCGGGTGAGAGGCTGAGGATGGCTCTCAGGGTGTTCTGGGGCGCCTTCCTGTTCGGACGCAAAGGGCTCATCGTGTGGGACTCGTGGGAGATGTGGGTGATGCAGATCGTGATCACTCCAATAGCGCAGATAGGTTTCTTCGCACTCCTGTCGATTTATCTCCAGTACCCCGCCTCGGTCACGCAGTACATCGTCATAGGTAACGCAATCCAGTCGATGTCGTTTGCGGCGGTGTTCGCGGTCGCCAACATCACCTCACAGGACAAGTGGCAGGGGACACTCCCCAGCACAATGGTCACTCCTGCCAACAGGCTTGCTCTTTTCATCGGACGCGCTTGGTTCCAAGTCCTTCTCTCGGCCCTGATAGCTGCCGCCGGTCTGTTTTACGCTGCGACGGTGTTCGGCGTGAGCTTCGCCACGGCAAACTTCCTAGGCATAGCGGTAACCGTGCTCCTGACCGCTGTCGCAATGACTGGGTTCGGCCTCCTCATCAGCGCCGTCGGTCTGTACTTGCGGACCGCCATGATCGTCGCGAACATCTTTCTCTTCGTAACGCTACTCCTGAGCGGAGTCAACTTCCCTGTGTCCGTCCTCCCGACGTGGTTGCAGCCAGTTTCCTGGGCCATACCACTAACCTATGGCACTCAGGCCGTGAGGATGGCCATAGCGGGGAGCTCCTTCACGGCGTTGCTGCCCACCCTGGGGTGGGAAGCGCTTGACGCTGTGCTTGTCATGGGTGCAGGGTACGCACTCTTCAACGGCTTCGAGAACCTCTCCAGAAAGACCGGAAGGTTCGAGGAGTACTAGTTCGGTTGGTCCGACCATTCAAGCACGCCCTATCACGGTCGCGGCGCTTCGATTATTAGACCGCCTGTCTCCTCTGCAGACGTTGGCAAGGGTCGTCCTGTGTGGGATGGGCGCCATAGGCACGGAGATCCTTGGTTATCTTCTAGAGCGCAACCATGAGGTTGTGGGTGTCGTCGACAACGACCCCCAGAAGGTCGGGAGGACCGTAGCCGAGCTGACGGGCCTCCCCCTTGCCATAAGGGTCTCGAATTCCATCAGGGAGCTATCCCTAGACAACGCGGAGGTCGCCATATTCAGCACCAAATCGAGGGTTCCCGAGCTTGTAGAGGACATCACGTATGCCGCCACCCACGGGCTGAACGTGGTCACTACATCTGAAGAGATGGCGTACCCCGCTTATGCGGGCGCTCCATTCGTCCCTGCTCTCGACAAGGTCGCTATGGACAACGAGGTAACCATCGTGGGAGTGGGGGTCAACCCTGGGTTTGTCATGGACTGGGTCCCCGCCCTGGTGTCCTCCGCAACCAAGAGTCCGACTAGCATTCACGTGGTCAGGTCCGTGGACGTCAGCAGGAGGCGGCGCCAGCTTCAGGCGAAGTCGGGTGTAGGGCACACGAGGGCGAAGTTCGAAAAGGAGGTCAAGGAGGGCACGATTGGCCATGTTGGCCTCGTGGAGTCTGCCCACCTCATTGCCCTCTCCCTAGGTAAGCCTCTGGAGGGGCTCAAGAGCGGGGTCTTCCCTGTCGTGGGCTCCGAGGACTATGTGATGGGGGTACGGCAGTTCGCCGAAGGAAGGTCAGGGGACTGCTTCATCAGGCTGGATCTGGAGATGAGCATGACTTCAGCGGACTTTGATGTCGTCGAGGTGAAAGGTGACCCTGAAATCAAATTGAGATTCGAAAAGGGGGTGTTCGGTGAGTCGGCGACCGTTGCCCTGACAGTCCATGCAGCAGAGAGAATTGGGAGGGCTAGGGCTGGACTGATAACTGTACTCGACTTGCCCCTCTCGGGCGAGTGATTACCGAGGTACCCGATGCCCTAGGTTGTGAGCGAGAGAAGAGAGTAGACGAGTCCCAAATCCTCCGGGTCGCGGTACCCTGGGCAACTGGTAGCTTCTCCGATTCTTTGTTGTTTGGGCTCATGACGATACTTGCCACTAGCCGCTGTTTTGATACCCCTCTCCATCTAATGCCTTCAGGACATCTGGACCTTCCCGTAACTCTGTTCTGTCATCGAGGGGCGTATACCAACTCCAGCCGAGCCACTTAAACGCGCGCTGGCCGGCCTTCGGCTACGCCTTGTAGATCACGTTCAGGCCCAGCTCGTCGTCGAACCTGCGGAGGGCCCTGTTCTTGGTTGGCGTGATGACCACTTCGAGTACGGGGAAGACCTTGGCGGTCATCACGTGCCCCGCCAGTGCGCTGAGGTCCCTCCTCCCGAAAGTCCCGTGAACGTGCAGAAACGGTTTGCCGTCCTTCAGGGTCACGTTGCCAAGGATCCCTGTGACCTCGAGGAACTCCTTGAAGTCGTGCTCCTCGTAGCGTTTCGTCCGCCTGTTGAAATAGGCGAGACGCAGTTCCTCTACGCCTCCTATGGCCTCGACTCTCGCCGTGTTTATTCTCTCTCCCTCCGCTATCGCTACAATGTCTCCCGGGATCTTGGACCCAGCCTTCAGGCTGTAGATCTTGGCCATTCGCTTTCGCTTCTGCCCATTCGGTTAAAAGCTTGGGCTGCAACGGCGATATACCGAGTCTCCTTGCGGCTGCACCTGAACAAGCCGGGTATCAGAGCCCTGGGCGTCGCAGAGAGCTTCAGGCAAGGCCAGAGGCGGTCGGTCCTGGCGGGAGTCGTCATGAGAAGCGACTTCGTCATCGACGGGGTGGCAGTAGGAAGGACTTCAGTAGGCGGGGACGACGCGACCTCTTCAATCTCGCACCTGTTCAGAAAGTTCGGGCGTAACGACATCAATCTGATCCTGGTTTCAGGCGCCATACTGAGCCTGTACAATATCATTGACGTGGACCTCCTCGCTAAGAAGACGAAACTCCCTGTAATCTGCCTCACCTACAAGGAGACGGCTGGTATAGAAGACTCGATCAGGCGCCACTTCCCTTCTGGAGCAGGGAAGAAACTGGTGGCCTACGCGAAACTGGGTAAGCGTACGGGGGTGAAGCTCCACACGGGGCACCGCGTCTACGTGCGGACGGCTGGGATGGAGATTGAAACGACCCAGCCTGTCCTCGACATGTTCACCCTCCAGGGTTCGGTTCCGGAGCCGGTTCGAGTGGCCAAGCTGCTAGCTCGTGCACTGCTCGCTACGCGATCTTGACCCCAGGGTTCAGAACCCCCCTTGGGTCGAACAGATCTTTGATCTCTCTCATTATCCAGTAGGTCTTTGGATACTGCTTCTCGACGAACCTTGCCCTGAGCATTCCGTCCCCGTGCTCCCCCGTCATGGTGCCCCCCATCTTCCATACCGCCTCGAAGCATTCCTCCATCAGTTCATCGAGCACCGCCCTCCCTCTCTCCTCTGAAACGTCAAGGAGGGGCCTCGCGTGAAGATTTGCGTCCCCCGCATGGCCGTACGAAATGTACTCCAGACCCCTCTTCCCGAATTCCTCCATGAGCAGCGCGACAAGGTCCGCCAGTCTGTCCGGAGGTGCGGTGAGATCCTCGACGCCGGGTACAAGGGTCTTGCTCCCCTTCCTGATTTCTTGGGCGATGGAAAGGACCTCGCTTCTCGCTTCCCACGCCTGCGTTATCTCTGAAGGGAGGGTGAGGACCGAAGGGTCGAAGCTTGCCACATTCGATTCGGCCAACTCCTCCGCCTTGGCCCTGAAGTCGCCCGAGTCTCCGTCGAACTCACAGAACACAAGATAGGGACTGTCCGTCCTAGAGTATCTCGAGATCTTCTCCCACCTGTTCATGATCCTGAACACCGACTTGTCCACCAGCTCGAGCCCCGACGGAGAGTGTATCTTGAACGCGCTCGCCACGCGGTTTAGCTCTTCCAGGGTGGACTCGACGATGAGCAGCAGCCGCCATTTCGGGGGAGCTCTCGTGGCCAGGGTGGCCTCGGTGAACACGCAAAGGGTTCCCTCGGAGCCCACCAACAGCTTCGGAAGGTCTAGGATTCCGTCGTGTATTGCTTTCTCCAGCCTGTACCCGGATGAATTCTTGGTCACCTTCGGCTGATCCTGCCGTATGTCCTTCTCGTTTTCAACGATGAGCGACGCGATTCTTCTCGTCCTGGCATCCGCTCGCAGTGCCTCTTCCAGTGGCAGGGGATGCACCTGAGCCGCGGGCTCTCCCGGGACCACCGCCCTGAGCGCTTTCACAAAATCGATGGTCGACCCGTACTTCATGGTCCTCACGCCGGCTGAGTTGTTGGCGAGCATGCCGCCTACCGTGCAACTGGCATAGCTCGATGGGTCCACCGGCATCCATCTTCCCGCTCCGCTTAGGATCCCATTGAGCTCCGCCTTGACTATCCCAGGCTCACATTCGACTGTGCCATCAGGGAGCACCTTAGCTCTCCGCCTCGCCTGGAGAAGGATCGCGCCCCTGCCCACCGACTGGGAGGGGATCGAAGTCCCTCCTCCCCTCGCCGTCACGCTCAGCCCCTCCGCTGTTGCCTCTCGAATGCCCGCGGCCACGTCATCCTCAGTTTCAGCGCTGTATGCCACCTTTGGAATGAGAGAAACTATACCGGAATCACGCGATAGTCCCAGAAGCTCTGCGTCCCCGGAGATCTTCCGCATCCCTGTGGGACGACTCCTCCGGGTATGTTGGTGTTGTGCTCCTCTATGTTGAGCTCGTCGAGGGACCTGTTTCAGTCCCTGCCAGCACTATCACCGTCCCCTGCATCCAAGCGTGGAAGGAGCAATGGTACGTATACGTGCCGGGGGTGGTGAAGGTGAACTGGAAGGTTCCGCCCTGCGTGGTCAGGGGACCCGTGCTGCCTGAATCGAAGATTCCGGCGGTGTCCGACGTGACTGTGTGTGGAGCGGTATCGTCGTTCGTCCAGAACACGGTGTTGTTCTTACCGATGAACACTGTGACGACGTCGGGGGAGAATCCGTAGGTTGTCTTGCCTCCGGAATAGCCAGGGGGAGGACTCCCTGCCCCAGAAATTATCGTCACGTTCGCACATTGGGCCGACGGGCAGGTTACCGCAGGGGCCGTTGAAGTCGAGGAAGTCGTGGTCTGGTTGCCCGCCACCTCGAACTGATAATAGCCGAGCGTTGCGATCGCTCCAATAATGAGTATTGCTACCACAACGCCGACTGCTGTGGAAGTCTGACTACTCACAGGAGGTTCGTCCCCGCCCCTCGAATATCGCCTTTAAGCGTTTTCGGGCGCAATCTTGTTTCAAACTGTTAAACCGAAGGCTAAAAAACGCCGTTCGCTACCCTGATTGCTGACATTCGAATGGTGGAGGAGAGCAAAGAGACCCCGCCCTCCCAACAGAATCCTTCTGAAGCGGAGAAAAAGGCGACGGTGCCTGCTGCGCCCCCGCCTCGCCCGCCTGTAACCCCTCAGGGAGCAACCCCTCCTAGGGCAGCTGCCCCGCCCCAAAGGCCCCCCACCCCGGTGCAGTCCACTCCCCCCGTCCCCGCTCAACAGAAGCCGTCTGGGCGAAGGACGTTCATGAAGGCGCTCATAGCCGTCAGCGCGGTTCTCACCATAATCCCGTTTGTCCCATGGGGGCAGTTCTTGCTTTCTTCTGTATCGAGCACTGGCGCGCTTCAGAGACAGAAGGTCGTGCTGGACCTCAACACCACAACAAACAAGAACGCGAACGGGGCGGTGGCGGGAAAGACGGTGAACGTGAACGACCTCACCTCCTTCCCCCCAAACACTAGCTGGCTGATCACCTATCCTTCATCGGGGGACATCAATGTCGATTCCCAGAGCCCCGATACCTTTCAAAAGTTTGGGCTTATCAGGCTCCCACCTGAGCTAGGGGGTTCGAACAAAGACGCGTCGGCATTCGTGGCGTACAGCAAGGTCTGCGTCCATCTCTGGTGCAGCCCCAACTATGACCCCCAGAAGTCCTCTAATCCGGCCTACGAAACGTACCAGTGCCCGTGCCACGGTAGCATCTACCAGCTGCCGACCAAAGATTCCAATGGGAACCTTGTTAACGCAGGCGAGGCAATAGAGGGTCCCGCCTCTTTGCAAGCACCTCCGACGAACGCAATCCCGATGCTTACGCTGACAGCCGACTCGAACGGCGATCTCTGGATTGAAGTCCCGAAGTGGGATGTTGACCACAACGGCGTAATTGGGTATGGCAGGAACTTTGCCAGCTACCAGGACTACATCCTCCCCGTTGCAGAGGGCAAGGAGCAGCCATGAGCAAGCCGCAGGAGAAGGGGAACGTATTCTCCAGGCTCTACCAGTGGGTCAAGGACGGCCTTGATAGAACCGTGTACATGGGGGTTCAGTACACCTACCCGAAGCGGTTCGTGAGCCCGCTGGGATATCTTGGTGTACTGACCGGCATTACTTTCCTCGTCCTCGGCATTACTGGCGGCTTCCTGATGTTCTACTATCAGCCCACGCTGGCGGGGTGCGGGAGTCTGACCTGCGCCTTCGCCAGCATAGAGCGCATTAACAACACCGTGCCCTTCGGATGGCTGCTCCGCAACATCCACTACACGGCGTCAAACGCAATGGTCCTCCTTGCCGTCCTGCACATGTACTACCAGTACTTCAGCGGGAGATTCAAGATCAAGAACGAAGTCCTCTGGGTGACGGGGGTCATCCTCGGCATAATCACAGGAGTCGAGGCGTTTAGCGGCTACGATCTCCTCTTCAACCAGAGAGCGGGTTTAGCAATTGAAATAGGTTCTTCACTCGCCAACGCGTCGCCCCTTATAGGCGGAACACTAAGGCTGTCCCTCTTCGGTGCGGGTTTCACTGATTTTGTCCTCAGGCTCTACGCGGTTCACGTGTTCATCCTCCCCATGATTATGATAATCCTGGTCTTCGTACATTTCCCGCGTTACCTTGTGTTCGACCTGCCCGTCATTTCTACGGTGGTAGGCGGATTGTTCCTTGTGGCCGCCATCTTCCCTGTGGCGGTGGGGATAGGTTACAGCCCCAGCAACGCGCAGCTGACCATCCCGGAATGGTACCTGACTGGTATCTACGCTCTCCTAAGAACTGAGTTCGACAAGTTCGTCATGGGGGGCCTCATGCCGGCCCTGCTCTTCCTGATGGCAATCGTGATCCCCTTCGTGGACACGTCGAAGAAGCTCAACTGGAAGGACAGGCCGTTCTTCACCGCCCTGGGTATCACCACCATCGCACAGATTCTGATAACCACTGGCTGGGGCTTCTACATCAACCCCAACACCAACCTTCCGACCCTGTCCAGGCTCTACGTCGATCCAGCGCTTTACTTCTCCTCCATGCTCGGGATCACCATCCTGTCCTTCGCGTTCACCTACGCCTTCCTCCGCTACCTGAAGGCGAAGGAACGGGTCAGGCGTGCGGTTTCGCCCCTGGGCCCACTGCTCACAAGGAAGTGGGTCTTCATCATATTCCTGATGCTTGTAGGTGCCCAGCTTGCTCTGAACTTCTTCGCATGGACCGCCGCACTCACTAACCTGAACGCCATGACCCTCTTCGACGTTGGCGCGATCCTAATCACATTCGGCGTGATCATGCACCTTTACAGGTACAGCCAGAGCCTCCCCTTCTAGCCCGGGGCGCGGATTTCCGCCGTCAACTCGACCCACCTCGGCCCCACCTCTCTCACTTTTCGAGTTGTGAACGCGACCCTATTAGGAAGGAGCGCCCTCAGCTCTTCGCGCAGGGATGCCTTCGCGTCAACCTCGTTCACGCCCAGGACGTGCCTGTAGTAGTGGATCGTCCCCCCCCTCTTCGCCATGACCAGGGCGGCGGGAAGGAACCTGTTCGCCTCCGATGGGAGGGGCATGATGACCCTATCGAACTTCTTCTTCGTGATTCTCGGAAGGTCCGCGGCGTCTCCATTGACAACCTCGACCAGCCCATCTACCTTGTTCATGGAATCGTTTTCCGAATGGAGCCGGGCAGCGTACTCGTTCAGTTCGCAGCTCAAGACCTTCGCCCCCTTGAGCTTCGCTATGGGGATTGAGAAGGGGCCTACCCCCGCGAACATGTTCAGGACGTGCTCCCCCGGCTTTACCGCCTCGGCTACCCGGAGCCTCTCTGTGGAGAGTCGCGGTGAGAAGTAGCACTTCACGACATCGACCCTGAAGGAGCACCCGTTCTCCCTGTGCACCGTGGCCGAGCGCTTCTCCCCTGCCAAGTGCCTGAGCGTCCTGAGCCTGTACTCTCCTTCGACGCCCCCCTTCTGCTCCATGACCACACGCACATTCTTGAGTTGCTCGAGGAGAGCACCGGCGACCCTCCTCTTCTCGGACACAGTGAAATCTCCCAGCCTGACAATCGCTATGTCCCCGACGACGTCGACTCCTGAAGATACGCCCCCAGGGTCCTCAACCCCCGCCCTTTCGAGGGCCGCCCTAATCAGCCGGGGCACTCTCCTCCCTCTGAGCCGAAACGTAGTAGTAGGTTCCCTTCTCCTTCTGCTCCCTGTCCAACTTGCTCCCCGGCTTGTTTACCCTAGGCCTCCCTGTGTTGACGTCCCTCCTGTACGTGAGGCCGACTCTCTTGAGGAACTCGTTCATCCCGTCCTCCTTGGTAAGCGGTGGAGTAGCCTCTCCCGAGACTCCGGGCTCGCCTACGAAGACGAGCAGCCTGTCCGATACTATGTCCACGACCTGGAGGTCATGGTCGATTATCACCGCCGCCTTCCCTCTGGCCTTCACCATTCTATTCACCGCCCTGGCCACGACAAACCTGTCTTCTACGTCGAGGAAGGCTGAGGGCTCGTCGAGAGCGTACACCTCCGTGTCCTGTGCCATTGTCGCGACGATGGCTACCTTCTGAAGCTCCCCTCCGCTCAGCTCCCCCATCTTCCTGGCCAGGAGTTTTTCGATCCTGAGCGGAACGACAAGGTTGTCCTGGAGGATTGGGTCGCCGTACTTCGTCCCCAGCGTCGTCATCAAGAACTCGTCCACGGTGCCGTCGAAGTCGGAACTCAGGTACTGGGGTTTGTAGGCAACTTTTGCGTCCGCGTGAACGGTTCCCTTCCCAGGCTTCTCCACACCCGCCAGCATCTTGATGAACGTAGTCTTGCCGAGGGCGTTTGCCCCAACGACTCCAAGGATTGTCCCCCTCCTGATTTCTCCCGCGTCCACATTCAACCTGAACGATGGGTAGGCCTTTGTCAGCCTGGTGTACTTCGCGACAACGTCTTCGCTTTCCACGGTCTCCCCTGCCGCACGCTGCCCGAAGGAGACAGCATGGTCACGGAAGCGTATGTTCTCCTGAGGGAGGTATCCGTCTAGAAGGGCGTTTATCCCCGTCCTAGAGGCGTAGAGCCCAGAGACAATTCCGTAGGCGCCTGGCTCACCGTAGATTATTTGGACGTAGTTTGCGACGTAGTCCAGGAACGCAATGTCGTGCTCCACAACGAGCACCGACTTCCCCGTTGAGGCTAGGCCCGTGATGAGTTTGGAAACGGCCAGCCTCTGGTATACGTCGTTGTAGGACGACGGTTCGTCGAAGAGGTATAGGTCCGCATCCTTCAGCGCGGCGGCGGCCACAGCGACCCTTTGTAGCTCTCCCCCGCTCAGATCAGGGACCTTCTTCTTCAGCGTCCCTCCCAGGTTCAACGTATCCACGACCTCTTCCATCATCTTCCTCTCGTCCATCTGTTTCAGGAGCAACCCCGTCTCCTTCTTCCATGCCTCAGGGAGCTTGTAGACTGCCTGAGGCTTCAGGGAGACTCGCATCTCACCGGCGGCTATCCTTTCGAAGTGTTCCTTCATCTCTCGACCGCTTAGGTACTTTAGGAACTTGTCCCAGGCCGCCTGCCCTTCATAGTCCCCTAGATTGGGGACCAGCTGACCCGCGAGTATCTTGAGCGCCGTAGACTTGCCTATCCCGTTCCTGCCTACGAGGCCCACCACCTGCCCCCGCCTAACGGTCGGGATGCGAAACAGGCGGAACGAATTGACGCCGTACTGGTGAATCTTGTCGCTCTTCAGCTCTTCGCTCAGGTTCAGGATGTCTATCGCGTCGAAGGGGCAGACCTTTACACAGATTCCACAGCCGATGCAAAGCTCTTCGGAGATGAGGCTGATTTTCTTCTCGTCCAGGACGATGCACTCCTGTCCATTGATGTTCACCGGGCATTCCTTGATACATTCGAGTCCGCACTTCTTGCTCTGACAGAGGTCGGAGTCAACTACGGCGATTCTGTGCACCAAACCAGAAGCCTACTCCCTTTCCAGCCTCTTCGGGATCGGACAGAACGGGCATATAGCCGGGTCTCCGTTTAGGGCGAGGTTCTCCGCGTCATGGCGGGTCCGCATCGACTCCCACACCCTGCCTTCGCTGGCCACCCCCGACAGGTGAATCGCCTCATGCTCCTTGATGATTGGGAGGAGCCTGCACTTGACGCATATGGGCTTCACGAAGGCGGTGGGCCGAAGCGCGCTCGCGACGATTACGATTCCTACGGTCCCAAGTAGCCAGAACGAAACAATCCCGCCCCAGGGTCCTACAGGTCGGGCCAGGAGGGCTCCCAGGAGGAGGCTCGCGACGAGCAGCGCCAAGCCTACGCCCAATCCAAGCCTCCCCGGGTAGAGGCTCAGCCCTCTGGTGCTCTTTGGGAGGGACGGGAGCAACAACGCGGGCACAAGGAGTTGCAGGGGAGCGGTCAGCCTGACCACCCTGAGGTCCTTGAAAATCGACTCCCAGTCTGGACTCCTCTCGTCCCCCTTCAGTTCTTTCACGATGCTACTGGTCCTCGACGGGGTTCGAATGTCGCGGGCTCCTGAGTCTCGTTTGGACCCTGTCGCGGAATGCCTTGAGGGGTTCGCTTATGGGCCCCGACATCCGCAGGACGAGCGGCGAGATAGACACCTTCCTCTCGGTCGCAACCGCTTCGATGTCCGTATCTGCCGGGAAGTGTGACAGCTTCTCACCGAAAAGCCAATAGTACGCCCTCCCCCTCGGGTCCTTCCTCACCAATACCTTGTCTGTATATTTCCTCCTTCCCACATGGGTAAGGACGATGGGCGTCGTTGGCTGCACCATTGGTGGGAAGTTCACGTTCAGGATTTCCGCCCCCTCCGGCATCCCATTTTCCAGTACGTCCCTTATGATCTCCCCCGCGATTGTCCCGGCGGACCGAAAGTTAGGCTGGTCGTACTCCAGGGCAAACATCGACTCCCCGGGAACTTCCATCGAGAAGGCGATGGCGGGGATCCCAGTGATGGCCGCCTCGAGCGCCGCTGCGACGGTCCCTGAGGCCAGGATGTCTTGGAAGGTGTTGTTGTCGCCTATGTTTATCCCAGAGACAACCAAGTCAGGGCGCCTCGGGAGTATCTTGTTCACCCCGATCATCACGCAGTCTCCGGGTGAACCAGACACGGCGTAACACTCGAACCTGTCACGGCGGACCTGGGTCACTCTCAGGGGCTTGTGGAATGTCATGCTCAGTGCGGTGGCGCTCTGGGGCTGCTCAGGGGCGACAATGATGGCTTCGGAGTTCCTTGCCGCAGCCCTCGCGAGCTCGATAATGCCGTTGCTCTGGACACTGTCATCATTCGTGACCATTACCAGTTTCTTATCTGCCGACATTTCGCCTCGCCTTCGCCAGGGCTTTGTCTATAGACCTTCTGTCCTCTATCCCGTAGAACCTCGAGAGGGCACTTACGCCATCCTCCACCGTTTCTTCCGTGAGGATGACCTCAAGGATGAGACGCTCCAACTCACTCAGAGGCATCTTCGCCAGGGCCGCGATGAGGTCATTCCTGCTCTCCGCGACTTCATCGATTAATCGGCCGAGCTTCCTGGTTTCATCATTCACCCTCCTGCGCAAGAGGAGCACATTCGCGGACATGTTCTCGAGGTCTGTTTCCGATCCTTTCGTGCCTCTGCCACTAGGCCAACTCTCGACCATTTTGGCAACGGCCAGGTCGCTGGATGAGTAGTCTTCTACGATTGCTCCTTTGCTTGCGTAAACTATCCGCGCCTTGGGGATGCTGTTGCCCAGCCTTCTCTCCTCCACGAGGCCCAGCTTCTCAAGCCGCCTTAAGTGCCTGAGGACTCCCTGTACGGATATGCCGGAGATAGAAGCGAGCTCTCTCAGGGTGCGAGGGCGCTGAGAGAGTGCATCCGCTATCTTCAGCCTTACACTTGAAGAGAGGATTTCGCCTAGCCGGCCGGAATACATTGGGTGTCCAGAGGGAATCGTTTATAAAAGGCTTCGCGAGACGCTAATTAACGAGATGTTAATCGGGTGAGCGAAGACAAAAGGAAAGAACTCAGAGACGTGCTCGACGAGCTCGAGCACTACTTCGAGGGTTTCCAGAAGGAGATCGAGGACACAGTAAAGAACAACATTCTCAGCAGGGACAGTCACTCGTGGCCCTTTGTGGCAGGTTTCTCCTTCGACATGGGACCGAAGGGCAAGCCCACCGTACAGGTGTTCGGGAACAATCCAATCGGTGGAGGGGGGTACAGGTCTCCCATTAGCGAACAGGTGGTTGACGAGAAGAGTGGCGCCCTCAGGATTCTCCTCGAGATGCCAGGAGTGGAGAAGCAGGACATCAACGTAGAGTCAACGGAGGACTCGGCCGTGATAAAGGCAGAGAACGGCGAGCGGAAATACAGAGCAGAACTACACCTCAAAGCACCGGTCCGGCCCGAAAGTGGTAGGGCCGAATACAAAAATGGAATGCTCGAAATTTCGTTCTCATTGAAGGACAAGGCTAATAAGGGCTTCAAGAGGGTAAACGTTGTCTGAGAGTGGTCCAGGAATGAGCCAGCAGCAAGTGCAACTCAAGGTGCTCGAAGCCTACACGCGCGACGTGGGCAGGGGCGTAGCAAGGATAGACTACGATGCCATGGACGCACTGGACGCATCCACTGGAGACGTAATTGAGATCAAGGGGAAGAGGAGGACCGTTGCAAAGTGTCTGCCGCTCTACCCGTCGGATGAGGGGCGAGGCATAGTCAGAATCGACGGTCTGATTCGCAACAACGCAGGTGTTGCGATCGGGGACGTCGTTGTCGTCAAGAAGGTGAAGGCTCCTCCGGCTGAGAAGGTGGTCGTGGCGCCCCTCGAAGCCGTCCCACCCATCGATGAGCGCTACCTGGCGGACGCCCTCGAAAGCGTCCCAGTCACCAAAGGTGACAACATTATGATCCCGTACTTCGGAGGGCGGCTGACGTTCCAGGTCGTTGGCGTGAGCCCCGTCGCCGACGCGGCTCTCATCACTCAGAGGACTGTATTCGTCATCTCCGAGAAGGGGGAGGCCCTCCGAGGAGTCCCTCAGGTGACCTACGAAGACATTGGCGGCCTGAAGGACGAGATCCAGAAGGTAAGGGAAATGATAGAGCTCCCGCTCAGGCACCCCGAGATATTCGAGAAACTGGGAGTCGAGGCCCCCAAGGGAATCCTGCTTTACGGCCCACCCGGAACCGGAAAGACCCTACTTGCAAAGGCGGTGGCCACGGAAAGCAACGCGCACTTTATCCCGATAAGTGGCCCGGAGATAATGAGCAAGTTCTACGGGGAGAGCGAGGCAAGGCTGAGGGAGATATTCAAGGAAGCGAAGGAGAAAGCGCCCACAATAATCTTCATCGACGAAATCGACTCCATCGCACCCAAGAGAGAGGAGGTCACGGGTGAGGTCGAGCGCAGGGTGGTCAGCCAGCTGCTTTCATTGATGGACGGGCTGGAAGCCAGAGGGAAGGTTATAGTCATTGCGGCGACGAACAGGCCAAACGCCATTGACCCGGCGCTCAGAAGGCCGGGGAGGTTCGACAGGGAGATAGAGATCAAGGTTCCAGACAAGAAAGGAAGGCTGGAGATTCTCCAGATACACACTAGGCACATGCCTCTGGAGCAGAACGACGACAAGCATGGAGCCGCCGACAAGATAGTTGACCTAGAGAAGCTCGCTGCCGTTACACATGGGTTTGTCGGCGCAGACCTAGAGTACCTGTGCAAGGAGGCCGCCATGAAGACACTCCGGCGGAACCTCCCCGACATCAAGCTGGAAGAGGACAGGCTCAGCCCAGAGACCTTGGACAAGCTGATCGTGACGATGGCGGACTTCGAAGACGCGTTGAGGGACGTGATGCCCTCTGCGATGCGCGAAGTCTACCTCGAGACCCCAGACGTGAAGTGGTCAGAGATAGGGGGCCTTGAGGGAGTGAAGAAGGAGCTTCAGGAGGCCGTAGAATGGCCTTTGAAGTACCCGGACCTCTATGACAAGATAGGGTACAGCATGCCCAAGGGCATCATGCTCTACGGGCCCGCAGGGACTGGGAAGACCCTTCTCGCGAAAGCCGTGGCCACGGAGAGCGAGGCAAACTTCATCAGCGTCAGGGGCCCTGAGCTCCTCAGCAAGTGGGTAGGGGAGTCGGAGCGGGGCATCAGAGAGGTGTTCAGGCGGGCGAGGCAGGCTTCTCCGTGCGTGATATTCTTCGACGAGGTTGACGCCCTAGCTCCGACGAGGGGCATGGGGGGCGACAGCATGGTGACGGAGAGGGTCGTGAGTCAGCTCCTGACCGAGCTGGACGGGGTCCAGAGTCTGCAAGGGGTTGTGGTGCTGGCAGCAACAAACAGGATTGACATAGTCGACCCGGCACTACTCAGGGCCGGGAGGTTCGACAAACTCATCCTGATACCATTGCCTGACAAACCGGCGAGGAGAGAGATACTCAAGATACACACCAAGGGTGTACCCATCGCGAAGGACGTGGACCTGGACAGGGTCGTCGACATGACAGAGGGGTTCAGCGGCGCGGACATGGCGTCCCTGACCAACACCGCGGTCTCGATCGTCCTCCAGAGCTTCATCACGAAGTACCCCAAGCCCGACGACGCGAAGAAGCACGTAGATGAGGCCATCGTACAGATGGAGCACTTCGCAGACGCCATCAAGAAGGTCAGGTCGTCAAGGGAGGGGAAGCCGATGGAGAAGGTCGCAGTCCCCTACTACAGATAAGCGAAGCCTAATTACATCAAGACAGCAGCCTCCCCCGAACCTTGGAGCAGGCCAGCATCATAGGGAGAGGCACGTGGCTCGACAAGGTAGCTCAGGAGACGCTCGAGCGGGAGAAAAATCTCGGCAGGAACCTTTCCCTCGTCAGGGTGGAGAGCGGGCTCGGGGCCTCCGGTCTACCTCACATAGGAAGCGTAGGGGATGCCATAAGGAGCTATGGGATCAAGCTCGCGTTGGAGACACTCGGATACAAGTCTGAGCTTATCGCATATTCCGACGACTTCGATGGCCTTAGAAAGGTTCCCTCAGGTTTCCCATCCTGGCTAAAGGACTACATTTCGCACCCAGTCTCTCGGATTCCAGATCCTTTCGATTGCCACGCGTCTTACGCCGGGCACGTGGGTTCCCTCCTGCGCGAATCGCTAGACAAGCTTGGGCTAGAGTACACTTTCCAGAGCGGGACGGAAGCCTACAGCTCTGGTAAGCTCAACGAACAGATAAGGACAATACTCTCGCACTCGAAAGCGATCGGGAAGAGGATTAACGAACTTGTGGGGCAGACCAAGTACGAAGCTGCCCTTCCCTATACACCCGTCTGCGAGAACTGCGAAAGGATCTACGTCACCCAGGCGCTATCGTTCAACCCGAGGAAAGACACGGTCCACTACAAGTGCGAAGGGACGAAGCTGGGGGAGAAGTTCGTGAAAGGGTGCGGCTATGAAGGTGACGTGAAAATCTCCGAGGGGGAAGGGAAGCTGATGTGGAAGGTGGAATTCGCCGCGAGGTGGGCAGCACTTGACATACGCTTTGAGGCCTACGGGAAGGAACTCACAGATTCCGTGAAGATTAACGACTGGGTGGCAGAGAAGGTGCTCCACTACCCTCCTCCATACCACGCCAGGTACGAACTCTTCCAGGACAAGTCGGGGCGAAAGATGTCGAAGTCCAAGGGGAACCTCGTGACCCCCATCGAGTGGCTGCAATACGCATCTCCGGAGAGCCTCCGCCTGCTAATGTACAAGCGGATTGTTGGGGCCAGGAACATCTCAGTGGACGACGTCCCCAACTATATGGACGAATTCGACGACCTGGACGAGCATTACTTTTCGAGGAAGAGAGACCCGAACCAGAAGAAGGACGCCAGGCAGCGGGGGCTCTACGAGTACACCATGCTCCTCAGAATCCCGAAAGCCAAGGGGGTCCATGTTCCATATCGCCTCCTGGCTCAGCTTTCGTCTGTCGCGCCCGAAGGAGCGGTACAGGAGTTCGTCGTCAAGCGGCTTGCGAGCTACGGCATGGTCTCTGAAACGTCAGGCGACCTTGAAAGAAGGATCGAGTGGACTTCGAAGTGGGCGCACAGGGAGGGGAGGCGCGCCGTTGAGCTCCCTGAATTGAGTGATTCCGCGCGAAAAGCGGTGGAGGACTTCGCAAAGGCGCTCCCCCTGGCGAAAGACGCAGACGAGGTGCAGAATGCGGCCTTCAACGCCGCTAGGAAGAACAATCTGAAGCCTGGGGAGTTCTTTCCCGCTGTGTACTCCATACTCCTTGGGTCCGACAGGGGGCCGCGCCTTGGCCCATATGTCATAGACGCGGGGAGGGCCGAAGTGAGCAAAACTCTCCTCGAAGCGGTAAAGAAATGAGTGGGTCCGAGATAGCGCGTGGGTCCTCTTCCGAGGAGCTACGACTCAGGATCATCCAATGCAGACTGTGCCCTCGCCTAGTCGCATACAGAGAGGGTGTGAAACCAAGAGCTTCCTACGCCGCTCAGAAGTATTGGCGTAAACCAGTCCCAGGCTTCGGAGATTTTTCGGGGAGGGTTCTGATACTTGGGCTTGCCCCGGCCAGCCACGGTGGTAACCGCACTGGGCGAATCTTCACCGGAGATGCCTCGAGCAGATTTCTAGTCAAAGCACTTTACGCGGCGGCCTTCGCCAACCAGCCGATTTCAGAGTCTCGAGATGATGGGCTCAGGTACGCCGACTGTTACGTTACGGCCGCCCTGAAATGCTCCCCTCCGGGTGACAAACCGACATCGAAGGAGTTCGCGAATTGCTCTCCCTACTTGGAGGAAGAGATTTCGCTGCTGGTGAACCTGAAAGTGGTCATTGCTCTGGGGGCCTTGGCGTTCAGGGCGTACCTAGAATACCTAGGCAGAAGAGGTGTCGGTGTAAGAGGCGTGACATTCTCACACGGCAAGTCGTACAGTTTCGAGGGGTTTCCAAGACTTTACGCCAGCTATCATCCGAGCCCTCGGAACACAAACACAGGCAAACTGACTCAGCGAATGCTGGTCGGACTCTTCAAGAAGGTAAAGAGAGAACTTGTGCAGGTCGCGCCGATGGCCGGTCATGACCGCCCCGTCGGCGGAGAAAAATCGGGAAGGACTACGTAGGCCGTACCAACACGCCGTTCCGCAGACTTCTTTCGTCCTTGATTTGGCCAAGCCTTTAATCCCCTACCCCAGGGCTCCTGACTGGGCCCGTAGCCTAGACTCCACCTCATCCGAGGAGGGGAAATTCCTGCTTAGGGATAAGCACGGATACCCCAAACACGGATTAGGGCATCAGCCTGCGGAGCTGGAGATTCAAGACCAGAGGTCGAGGGTTCGAATCCCTCCGGGCCCGCTGACAATAAGCTTGTAGCGAGCTCTATTTGCTGAACGGAGCATGATTCCACCTATTTCCCTTCTTACGCA
>Ga0187769_10000078_pt1 | contig 47751 bp, 41 predicted proteins | sample 0116_SJ02_MP02_1_FD_133140 | JGI IMG/M metagenome (GOLD analysis project Ga0187769, IMG submission 133140) | Tropical peat soil microbial communities from peatlands in Department of Meta, Colombia - 0116_SJ02_MP02_10_MG | ecosystem: Environmental > Terrestrial > Soil > Wetlands > Peat | place...
CAAGGGTTCCATCTGCCCGGCATCTTCGCGAGACGATGTGAGTGGTTTCCCCATTTCGGAGCCTATCCCTGTTAGACCGAATCTCTTCTCGCAGGTCCGGATGCATCAGTAGTGCCGCCAACGGCTTGCCAAGGATGTCTCGCTCGTTGTAGCGGAAGAGTTTTTCGAACGCCGGATTGCACATCTGGACAAGGTCGTCGAGGTCGATCGCCACGATGCCCACAGGGCTGTTCTCGATCAGCGAGTTCAAGAACACGGTCCGTTCCTCGAGCGACCGTTCAGCCAGTTTCCGTTCGGTGACCTCGGCTTTCAGCTCGCGCGTGCGCTCGTCCACCCGCGCCTCGAGCTGGTCGCGCGCGAATTGCAGCGCGGAATCCCTCTGCTGGATCTGTTCCAGCATTTCATTGAACCGGTCGACCAGAGTCCCGATTTCGTCCTCAGATTTTTTGGGAACCCTGACGGTGTAGTCCTTGTCGGTGGAGACAGCGAGCGCCGTCTGCGCGAGTTCGAGAACCGGTTCCGAGATCACCCGCTGCAGACGCGACGCAAGCAGATACGCGACTCCAAAGGCGATCAGGATTTCCAGCAGCACCACCCCCGTAAGCCTCTCGTAACGGGTGTACAGCTCTCCGAGATCCGAACTCAGGGAGATCACACCGATCTGTTCTCCGTTCAGAAGAATCCGGTGAATGACGAGCAAGTGTCCGGAAAGCATGGCCGCCCCCTCGGGCGCATCGGCGGCCGGCACGGAGTCCATGTGCGCTCCCCGGCGAACGTAGGTCGCAAAAACCCGGCCATCGCGCGTCAGCACGGAGGCCCATACGAGGTGCGGATGAGCGCTGAGCGAGGCCAGATTCTCGCGCGCCGATTCGGCATCGCCGAATGTGAGAGCCGCGGTCGTGTTCGCGCCGGTTATCGCCACGAGGGTCGTGAGGTTGCGCGCCATCTCCCGCCGGAAGTTGATGAGGTCGTATGCGACAAACACGGCGCATACGACCATCACCGCCAGGGCGCACGTCAGGAGAATGATGGCTGTCAGTTTTCGGCGAATCGAACTGGTTCGTTTCCCGCGCATCTTAGTTGTGCTTTCCTCCGGGGGGATCGTGGATGACCTCCGCGAGCGCGAGAAGCTTGGAGCTTACTTTGAGGTCCGCGCGCTGGGCGGCGTCTGTGTTGATGACAAATCGCACGCGGTTGTCCTGTAAGACGAATTGAAGAACCCCGCCTGCTTCGGCGAAGCCGTCGGACTCACCGACGAGCAGGACGCTTGCACCACGCAACTGGTCTTGTATCTCGGGAAGTCGCCGGGCTTCGGAAGAGCTCACAAACGCGATGTGACACTGGCGCGCCTGCGCCGGATTCTTGAAGCGTTCCAGCGTCACCGGCCGGTTACCGATCATCTTCCCTTGCAGGGCGTCGTCGAGGGTTCGTCCGAACGGGTCGCTGCCCAGAACGCAGATGGTGAGGGGCGATTGCGGGTCGGGGAAGCTGCTCTCCGGCCACTCGATGAACTTCGCGAAGTTGTACAGGAAGGCAGCCTTAACTTCGTACTCGCCTGCCGTATTCGATTGCGCCTCCGCAACGCCGCGTGGAATTGCGCTCAGGAGCAGGGCGGCGAGAGCGCAGAAAAACGCCAAGCGGGCGTATCGGATGGTCCGGCCGCTCGATACATCGCTTCGCGCTGTGGCCCCGCCGCTCAAGGCTTTGGTCTCCTCCTCAAAACTCCCATCGGAGCTTTGCGTAGGCGCTGCGCTTGACCAGCGTCGTCCGCTCCGTCTGCGTGACATCCACGAATTCCATGTGGTGATCGCGCGCCAGATTCTGTCCAACGATGCTGAATGAAGCTTTCTCTCGGAACCGCCAGGACAGTTCCGAATCGAGCCTCGTGTAGGACGGGATAAAGAAGGCCTTCAGGCGATCCACATAGTAGGTGGTTGTATCCCACGAGAGGCGGTGTCCCAGATCGACGTGAGACCGGAGCTGCGCCGAATGAACCGGGCTGGCACCCTCTAATCCGGGGGCGGACGTAGTGTCCACGCTCAATGGAGAAACGTGCATGTGAATGCGCTCGAACGCGTATCCGGACTTCAGACTCCAGCGGTGCGTCACGTTCCAGCTCGCGGCGACTTCCAGGCCGTGCGTCTCTCCGAGCATGAAGTTCTGGTAGGTAACGGGGAAAACGGTGTGAGGAGGGGGAGGCGAGGATTCGAAGAACGGGGTTCCCGGTTCGACAGTTTCCAAGTTGTCGTAGTCGTTGTAATAAGCAGCGAAGTCGAACGAAACGCGGTTCCACAGGGCTGCGCGGTAGCCCAACTCATAAGTCACTAGAGACTCGTCGTTAATTTTCGGGTTTCCCATAAAGGCCAACTCGGCCAGGCTGCCATCCGGAAGGGTGAACCCTCCCGCGTTCGTGCGAACGCCCGCATCGACCTCCGAAGGCGTGCGAAGCGCTCTGGACACCGATGCCCACACTGTCTGGTTCCTGGTTGGCGTCCACGCGGCGCGGATGCTAGGCATCAAGCCGAAGCCCGTATAGTGGTTATGCTCGAGCTTTGTGCCGACCGTAAGATAGAGCTGATCCGGAAGCAGGGTGATTTCGTCCTGGATGAACGTGCCGAACAATGCCGTGTTGAGGCGGGCGGGAAGCAACGAGGCGTAAAGCGACCCACGCGCGAACGAATCTGAATCGAGAAACTCCAGCCCCCAGACGATGTCCTGCTTTTCACCCCAGAGCCGGTGGTTCTGGAAGCTCACGTCGAATATGCCGCGGTGGTCATGCACCACGTCGTTTCGCGCGTAGTGGTCATAGGAAAATTGCAGAGTGGTGTCTGATCTTGGCGAACTGGTTCGTTTCCACACTCCTTGAAGAAAACCTCCCCTGTCGTTGATGATCTCGTTGAAAGGCACAGGAAACGGGGACGTAAGGGAAGGAAGGTTTAACGTCGGTGCACCCTCGCGAACCGTATAGATGTCTCCTTCGAACGTAAGAGTGTCTCTTGGCGTGATCGTGCTGTCGGTCCGAAAGCCTCCTCGGAGCGCATGCCAGCCATCCGCCCCATTCAGTCCAAGCGGATCGCTATAATGGTCGTTGTTGAAGTATTTGGTGTAAGCGCGGAAATCCGTGCTTGTTCCGGCCTTCCCGCCGAATTGGAGCAATCCAAACCCCTGTTCCACGTTGCCTCCTCCTCCGACGACGAGGCCGCCGTGAGTTTCCGACGTTTTCTTCGTGATGATGTTGATCACTCCGTTGACCGCATTGGCGCCCCACACCGATCCTCCGGGGCCGCGAATGACCTCAATTCGTTCAATGTTTTCGAGCGGAAGATCCAGCATGTCCCAAAAGACGCCGCCAAAGCTCGGCGTGTACACACTGCGTCCGTCTACAAGCACCAGCAGCTTGTTTGCGAAACGCTGGTTGAATCCCCGAATGGTGATGGCCCACGTGTTCGCATTGATTTGCGCCACTTCCACTCCCGGCACCATGCGCAGCACGTCCGGAATGTTCAGAGCGCCGGAATTGGCAATATCTTCCTGCGTGATGACGAATACAGCCGCGGCCGTTTTGGAGAGCGTTTCCTCCGTTTTCGAGACGGAGGTCACCTTGATCTGCATAAGGTCTTCGATGCTTTGTTCCGTCAGGTCTTCAGACCTCTGCCGCGGCCATACGGCGGGCGCCAAAAGCAACAACGCAGCGAGCCGTACGACGAGGCGCGCCGTCGCGGACACACTCGAGCGCGCCGTGAGAGCCGGCCTTTTTCCCTCTCTTTTCATTGCTCCTCCATGGACTTTCGGATCTCCTAACCCTCTCTATCGGCATTGCCTTGGCCTGCGTTGACGAGTCCACTGGTAACCATGCGCAGAGCAGACACCTCGCCAATATCGCCCGCGGGTGGCGAAGGCTAAGTTCATTTGCTACAGTGGATTGCGGGGCATTTCACAACGGAACACCGGTGGGTGTGCCGCAGAACTGTTTCACGACCGAAGGCCGGACCCGATATGAAACGATGTTAACGCACCGTTAAAACAGCGGCTATAGACGACCACCCGCTTGCGCGCAGGGCGGCATTTCTCGTATGTTGTCACCGACTCCAACAAAAGAGAATCAATGAAACGAATTCTGGTAATCGAAGACGACAAAGACATCGTCGAGCTGGTTAGATACAACCTGGAAAAAGAGGGCTTTCAGGTCACTGTGAGCAGCGACGGCCCGACGGGGCTTGCGCAGATTCGAAAGGCCACCCCCGATCTCCTTATCCTCGACCTGATGCTGCCGAAGGTTTCCGGCCTCGAAATTTGCAAAGAAATCCGCAAGGATGTCGGTCTGAATCGCCTTCCCGTGCTGATCCTGACTGCAAAGGGAGAGGAGGCAGACCGTGTGGTGGGTTTGGAGCTCGGCGCGGACGACTACGTGACGAAGCCCTTCAGTCCCCGCGAGCTTGTCGCGCGTGTAAAGGCGCTGCTGCGGCGTGCGGAGCCAGGGACACCCTCCGAAAGGCCCATCGAAGTGGGGATGTTGCGCATTGATCCGGCAGCGTACCGCGTGACCCGAGGCGGAAAATCCGTACCGATGAGCACGCTCGAATTCCGGCTGCTCTATTTTCTGGCGGCGCGCCCAAACCGTGTATTCACTCGCGACCAATTGCTCGATGGCGTGTGGGGCACGGAGAGATTCGTGACGCCGCGCAGCGTGGATGTGTATGTCCGCAGGTTGCGTGAAAAGATCGAGACTGATCCGCAGCACCCGTCTTACATGAAGACGATTCGCGGAGCGGGCTACCTCTTCGAAACCCGTGCGAGCTAGGCTTTTCTGGAAACTGGGCCTGACCTATCTCGCCCTCCTCGTTCTCGTTCTCTTCGCCGTAGACTTCTACTCCGCGCGCGTACTCCAGCGCGATTACGTTCGCGCCGCCAATCATCAACTTGTTTCCCTTACAAGTCTTGCTGAAGCTCGCCCTCCTCGCGTAGATGACGAAGCCGAGCTACGCGCGTGGGTGGAGTGGTTCTCCAAGAGCGGCGCGCGCGTCACGGTGATTGACAACACTGGCCGCGTTCTCGCCGATTCGGCGCATAATTCCGAAACGATAGAAAATCATTCCAACCGGCCGGAGGTTCAGCAGGCGTTCTCTTCCGGGGAGGGGCAATCCGTTCGCCACAGCGCCGCTCTGAATCGCGATCTTGTCTATCGCGCCGTGCGCTATGATCGATCTCCAAATCCTCCCGTTGTGATCCGTATGGCGTTGCCGCTCGCGCAGATCGATATGGCTCTCGCGGAACTGCGCCACCGCCTCCTAGCAGCATCGCTCGTCATTCTGCTGGTCGGCGGCGTTTTCTCACTTGTGTACTTTCGAAGATTTTCTGCGCGCGTCGAGCGGCTTAGGGATTTTTCGCTCCGCGTGGCACAGGGCGATTTTCGTCCCCTCCCTCCGGAAGCGCCTCGGGACGAGCTGGCCGCCCTAGCGGACGCTCTGAACGAAACCGCTGCGTGGATGGATCGCACAATCCATTCGCTGAGCGGCGAGCGCAACCGGTCGAGCGCGATCCTGAGGAGCATGGTCGAGGGTGTGGCTGTCATCGACGCCCAGGAAAGGCTCGTGTTCTGCAATCGCGCCTTTTCCGAGATCTTGAACATTGATGCGGCTGCCATCGAAGGACGCCCGATGATCGAGGTCGTTCGCAATTCCGATCTTCTCGGTCTCATTCGTCGCGCGCTGCGCGGCGAAGAAGGTTTGCAAAGCGATATCGCGATGGGGATCGTCCAGCAGCGAAGTTTTTCTGTGACGGCTGCACCGGTCCGGGCGCTTGATGCGGCGGCTGCGCCGAACTCGCCCGCGAACATGACGGGATCATTGAAGGCTGCTATGGAGAAGCCGGCCGGCGCCGTCGTGGTGCTGCACGACGTGAGCGAGCTCCGCCGGCTCGAGCGCGTGCGGCAGGATTTCGTCGCCAACGTGTCGCACGAGTTCAAGACTCCGCTCACGGCGATTCAGGGTTTTGCGGAGACGCTGCTTTCCGGCGCCCTCGAGGATCCCAGCAGCAATCGGCGATTTCTCGAAATCATCCGCGCCCACGCTATTCGCCTCGCGCGTCTGACGGACGACCTGCTGAAGCTTGCTCGAATCGAAGCAGGCAAGCTCGAAGTGGAATTCTTCCCCGTCGGTTTGACTGAACTGATCGAGCGCTGCGCAGATACGACGCTGCTGAAAGCGAGCCGTAAGCAGATCAGTCTCGAAATCGATGTGCCTGCTGGTCTGCCGCCCGTGCGCGGCGATGCGAGTTTGCTGCGGGACGTCCTGCAAAACCTGCTCGATAACGCGATCCAGTACACGGCCCCCGGCGGGAGAATTCAGGTGACCGCAACAACGGGGCCGCGTGAGGCGGTCATCACTGTCAGCGATACGGGCATCGGCATTCCGCTGGCCGATCAGGAAAGAATCTTCGAACGCTTTTATCGGGTTGATGCAGCCCGCTCGCGCGAAGAAGGCGGCACGGGGCTCGGCCTGTCGATCGCGAAGCACATCGTGGAGGCGCACGGCGGGCGTATATGGGTTGAAAGCGAAGTCGGGCGCGGCTCCAAATTCTCCTTCTCAATCCCTCTCGCCGAGTGACCTGCTGTTTCCAAAGATTCATCTGCAATTTACCTGCTTGCAATGCCGTAGAGTCATCATTCAACCGGACTAATAGGCGCCGGCGGCAGTGCTCCGCACGGGGGGAAGGAAGAGTGGCGACCACGGTGACATCCGAAGGGATTCTTCAAAGCGTACTGATGAACTATCTGGTTTCGCAGGCGAGGACAGTGGAATCGTCGGTGAACCGGGCTCTCGCAGCTTTGCTGGAACGCAACGATCGCCTAGCGAGCGAGGTGTTTCTCATCGAGCCGCGCATCAACGAAATGGAGATCGTGATTGACGAACACGCAATCCGGATGCTCCGCCAGGGGAATCTGCAGGACGCCGATGTCCGCCTTATCGTCGCCACGCTTAAGATCAACAATGATCTCGAAAGAATGGGCGACCTCGCCGTGAATTTGAGCGAACGCGCCATCTCCCTCGCGGCGATGGGCGGCGTTGAGAATCCGGCGGAGCTGGAGCCGATGGGGACCGCCGTGCGTGCCATGGTGTCGAAGTGCCTGGGCGCGCTCATTTACCAGAACGTCGATCTCGCGACGCAGGTGCTGGAAAGCGACGACACCGTCGACCAGTACCGCGATCGCGTATTCGACGCACTTCTCGCGGGGATTTCGGAAGATTCGGCAACCGCGGCGCCCAACCTTCAATTCGTGCTGGCCATACGGCACCTTGAGCGGATTGCAGACCATGCCACGAACATAGCGGAAGACATTTTGTTCTGGGTTCGCGGGCTCGAGGTTCGTCATGGCCGCGCCAAGCACGTGGATATACACGCGCAAGACGCGTCAACTGCGGGAGCGTAGTCACCGAGTTTTAATACCCTCCTCATCGGAAATTCAAGAAGCTTGCCTATGCTCCCCGCCTTTCGGGTCGAGTTGGGCGACCGAGAAAGCACGCGGGGGAGGAGACCATAAGTTCTGGCGCGCGAACGCGATGCGCCGGATGCAACACACCATCAAGTCGCCCACAGTGGAGGCGCGGTTCGACCTACCCCCCGAGGCCGCGCCTCTTACCTTTCCGAAAAGATCCTTCGGGCGTTCATGTCGAATTCTCGGGGATGTAACACGGTTGTAACAATTCAGAAAAGATAATCGTAAGGAGGAGATTCCGAAGACATGAGAAAAACGCTGGTTGTACTGTTCCTTCTCGCTGCGTTCTCTGGTACGGCGGGCGCGCAGTCCGGCACCGTGCTTCTGAACGCGGCCGGCGCGACTTTCCCGGCTCCGATTTACACAAAGTGGTTTGACGTCTACCATACAGCTCACTCGAACGTGCAGATCAACTACCAGGCGATTGGTTCCGGCGCGGGAATCGCCCAGCTTACAGCCGGGACCGTGGATTTCGGCGCGTCCGATATGCCAATGACGGATGACCAGCTGGCAAAGGTCAAGGGCAAGGCTCTTCACTTCCCGACCGTCCTCGGCGCTGTCGTGCCGACTTACAATATTCCCGGGGTTACGGGTGACCTCAATTTCACGCAGAAGGCTCTTGCGGGAATCTACCTCGGCACGATCACGAAGTGGAACGATCCGGAGATCGTGAAGGCGAACCCGGGTGTGAAGCTTCCTGCTGACGATATCGTCGTAGTCCATCGGTCCGACGGGAGCGGGACCAGCTTCATCTTCACTGATTTTCTTTCAAAGGTCAGCCCGGATTGGAAGAGCAAGGTCGGCGCGGGGACTTCCCCGAACTGGCCGGTCGGCCTAGGCGGCAAGGGTAACGACGGCGTGACCGGCCTCGTGAAACAGACGCCGGATTCGATCGGCTACGTCGAGCTAATCTATGCACTTTCTCAGAAGATCCCGTACGGAGCCGTTCAAAACGCAGCGGGAAAATTCATGAAGGCGGATCTTACAGGCGTGAGCGCGGCAGCTGCTGGCGCGGCAAAGACCATGCCCGACGACTTTCGCGTCTCCATCACGAACGCTCCGGGACCAGGGTCCTACCCAATCTCCAGCTTTACGTGGCTATTGATCCCGGCACACTTCGACGACGCGAACAAAGGGCAGGCGGTGAAAGGCTTTCTTGCTTGGATGATAGGCGATGGACAGAGCTACAACGAGGGCCTGTCCTACGCCAAGCTCCCGCCGCCTGTCGTCGCAAAGGAAAAGAAGGCGCTTTCGCAGATTCAATAGGCGGGAATGTCCACGGCAACCACATCCATTGAGCATGCGGCTCCGCCTGCATCGGGGCCGCGTGCTCTGCTGCGCCGTCTGCGCAACGGCGATGAAGTGGCGCACGTAGTGACTCTCATTTTTGCCGCCCTGATTCTCCTGGTCACTTCTTTGCTCGTTTATGAACTGTGGGTTCGCTCCGGCCCGACGCGCGCCGCGAGCGGTCTGAGCTTTCTCTGGACCAGCACGTGGGATCCGATCGGCGGCAATTTCGGCGCCGTTCCGTTCATCTTCGGCACGTTGGTCACTTCTTTGTTGGCGCTTCTGATCGCGGTGCCCCTGGGCCTGGCCGCTGCGATTTTCCTTGCAGAGCTGGCTCCCCGGAATGTGAGCGACACAACGGCCTTTCTCATCGACCTGCTTGCCGCCGTCCCGAGCGTGATTTACGGCGTGCTGGGAATCTTTGTGGTCGTTCCGATGATGCGCACCACCATCGGCCCCGCGCTCAAGAAGTCGCTGGGTTTCTTGCCGTTCTTCAGGGGCCCGAACTACGGGGTCGGTTTTCTTACCGCGAGCATCGTGCTCACCATCATGATCGTCCCCTACATCATCTCCGTTTCCCGCGAAGTCCTTCTCACCGTTCCTCGCGATCAGCGCGAGGCGGCGCTCGGTCTCGGCGCGACGCGCTGGGAATCTACGTGGAAGGTTGTCGTGCCCTGGGCGCGTACGGGGATCATGGGTTCTATATTTCTCGCTTTGGCTCGCGCTTTAGGTGAAACGATGGCCGTCACGATGGTGATCGGCAACAATCCAAAGATCGCGGCCTCGCTCTTCGCGCCCGGCTACACCATCGCCGCCGTCATTGCCAACGAATTCAACGAAGCAACCAGCGATCTGCATCGAAGCGGGCTTATGGAGCTCGGATTGGTGCTCTTCCTGATGACGTTTATTCTCAACGGGCTTGCCCGCCTGCTGATCATCGCTACCGAGCGCGGCGGAGGTCGCGGCTGATGAAGCGTGTCCTCCTCATTTGGCGCAAGTCCTTGAATTTAGTCATGCTCAGCCTCACCGGCGTCGCGGCCTTTGGCGTGGTCTCTGTGCTGTTTCTGATCCTCGGGTATCTCATCTGGAACGGCAGCACATCTCTCAACCTCGATTTCTTCCTCAAGCTGCCGAGGCCTGAGGGTGAAGTGGGCGGCGGCGTGGCAAACGCCATCGTGGGCAGTCTGAAACTGCTGTTCCTCGCCGCGATTATCGGTTTGCCCGTGGGATTGCTCGCGGGAGTCTATCTGGCCGAATTCGGCGGCAAAACATTTTCGTTCATCGTCCGCTATACTACGGACCTTCTGAACGGCGTCCCTTCGATCGTCATCGGCATGTTCGCCTACGCGCTGGCGGTCTTGCCGGTCAAGCATTATTCCACTATGGCCGGCGGCGTGGCTCTCGGCATCATGGTGGTTCCTATTACAGTACGCGCCACGGAGGAATTCCTGCGGGCCATACCGAATAGCCTGCGCGAGGGAGCCATGGCGCTGGGCGCGAGCAAATGGAAGACGATCGCCACAGTAGTCGTTCCTGCAGCCGCCGGGGGAATTATCACCGGCATGCTGCTCGCTCTTGCCCGTGTGGCGGGTGAAACGGCGCCCTTGATTTTCACGGCTCTGGGCAATCAGTATTGGAGCCCCGGATGGGGCCAGCCCATTTCGTCTCTGCCGCTGGTGGTTTACACCTATGCAATTTCACCTTATGACGATTGGCGACGCCAGGCTTGGGCTGCGGGACTGGTTCTCCTTGCGCTCGTTCTGCTGGCGAATATAGGCTGCCGAATTGTCATTAACCGCAAAGGCGTAAGGAGCGTTTAGAATGGCCTCTGCCGCACATGAGAAAAGCGATCCGCCAATCGCGCGCATCGCGTCCCAGGTTCGACCGATGGATTCGGTAACTGCAGAGTCGCACAAGGAGGCGCGGGTGCGCTTTCAAATCTCCAATCTCGATTTCTTTTACGGCGCCAAACAGGCTGTTTTCGGGCTCAATCTGAAGATTCCGGCGAACAAAGTCACCGCCCTGATCGGCCCGTCCGGCTGCGGCAAGTCGACCTTCCTGCGCAACCTGAACCGGATGAACGAAACAATCCGCGGCAGCCGCTACACGGGCGAGATCCTCCTCGACGGCCAGGACATCAAGCAAATGGATGTTGTCAACCTCCGCCGGCGCGTCGGCATGGTCTTCCAGCGTCCGAACCCTTTTGCCAAGTCCATCTACGACAATGTTGCGTATGGCCTGCGCATCAACGGCTACAAGGGGCGGCTGGCTGACCTGGTCGAACACAGCCTGCGCCGCGCCGCGTTGTGGGAAGAGGTGAAGGATTACCTCCACAAATCGGCGTTCGCGCTTTCCGGCGGGCAACAGCAGCGCCTCTGCATCGCCCGCGCGCTTGCCGTGGACCCGGAAGTCCTGCTCCTCGACGAGCCCTGCTCGGCGCTCGATCCTGTCACTACTGCAAAGATCGAAGAGTTGATGTTCCAATTGAAAGATAGCTGTACGATGGTGATTGTGACGCACAACATGCAGCAGGCCGCGCGCGCGAGCGATTTCACAGCCTTCATGCTGGATGGGAAGCTGATCGAGCACAACGAGACGTCGAAGCTGTTTACGACGCCCACCGACCACCGCACTGAGGCTTACATCACAGGCCGGTTCGGATGATCGTGGCGGAAGCAAAGCAAGCCAGGCGTGAAGACTGAGGAAACATGGAACGTCACTTCGAACATGATCTCGAAGAGCTGAAGCAGCGAATCCTCTGGATGGGGAGTCTGGTGGAGCGCGCCGTGCATCAGGCGGTCCACGCTGTGCTCGATGCGGACGAGCGCCTCGCGGAGAACGTTCTCTCCGAGGAAGACGCGATCAACGAAATGCAGATCGAAGTAGACGACCGCGTTCAGCGCCTCCTCGCGCTTCAGGCGCCGATGGCCGCCGACCTGCGCTTCCTGCTCGCCGTCACGCGCATCAATAGTGATCTCGAGCGCATCGGCGATCAGGCGGTGAACATCGCGCAGTCGTCATTGCGCGTGATGCGCCATCCGCAGGTGAAGCCTTACGTCGATCTTCCGCGCATGAGCGAACTTGCCGAGGGAATGGTCCGCGACAGCCTGAACGCGCTCGTCCGCGGCGATCAGGATCTCGCGCAGAGCGTCCTCCAGCGCGACGATCAGGTGGACCGGCTGCGCGACCAGATCTTCCGCGAGCTGCTCACCTACATGATGGAAAACTCGTCCGTCGTGTTCGCGGCCTTCGAGCTGATTCTCGTCGCCAAGAACCTCGAGCGCATCGGCGACCACGCCACGAACATCGCCGAGGATGTCATCTACTTCGTCGCCGGCCGCGACGTCCGCCACCCCGCCCTCGACCGCCGATAACCGTTCTCTTCGCCGCCCCGCTCTTGTCCAAGGGCATCTCTATCTTCATAATGTATGCCCTATGACTGACTCCACCACACTAGCGCCCAGCGTTGCGAAAATGCTGCGTGGGTTTTCGATCGAAGTGAATCCGACCGAATCGAAAGTGATTGACGCGGCTCCCGAGCGCCTCGAGAAGGGCACGGAAATCTTCCTTACCTGGATACCGGGCTCGAACCCGATGGATGCCGTCGCTCCGGCTGCGAAACTGCGGAACGCTGGCCTCATCCCTGTTCCGCATATCGGCGCGCGGCACGTCGAGAGCCCCGCCCAGCTCGAGGAGTTCGCGAGGCGGCTCGCCGGCGAAGCCGGTGTGGATCGCGTCCTCATCATTGGCGGCGACCGCGAGAAGCCAGCCGGGCCGTACGATTCGAGTTTGGCCGTGATGCAGAGCGGCCTGCTTCAGAAAGCCGGCATCGTACGCACGGCCATCGGCGCTTTCCCGGAGGGCAACCCAAACATTCCGGACAAGCTCCTCGAAGAAGCGCTTCCCGCGAAAGTCAATTTCGGCCGAAGCGCAGGCTTGCAACTCTGGATCGTTACGCAGTTCTGCTTCGACGCGGAACCAATCGTCACATGGCTCAAGCGCATCCGGCAGGCCGGGATCGACATCCCCGTGCGCATCGGATTGGCCGGCCCGGCCGGGCTCATCACGCTCACGCGCTATGCCATCCGCTGCGGCGTGGGGAACTCGATCAAGGTCCTAACGGAAAAGCCCGCGTTCGCCAAGCTGTTGATAGACAAAGGCCCTGAGCCGATCATTCGCGACGTGGCCACGGGCATCGGCCCGGGAAACGGCTCCGCGCTCCCGCTTGGCGTTGCCGGACTGCACTTCTTCGTTTTCGGCGGCTTCAACAAGACCGTGGACTGGATCAATGCCCAGCGAGCCCAGTAGCCTTCAGCCGCCCTTCGAGATTTTCCCGGCGGCCGGGGATTCTGCGTTAGAATCGCGCAACCCATGCTTCCCGAAAAGACCATGCCGGGCACAGCCATCTATCCCGGTTCGTTCGATCCGGTAACGAACGGCCATCTCGATCTGATCGCCCGCGGCGCGCGGATTTTCAACCGGCTGATCGTTGCCATCGCGCGCAACGCCGAGAAGAAACCGCTCTTCGATGTGAAGGAGCGCATAGACATGCTCGAGGCGGTGACCTTCGATTTCAAAAACGTCGAAGTGGACAGCTTCGACGGCCTTCTCGTGAATTTCGCGCGCGAGCAGGGAGGCACCGTGATCCTTCGCGGAATTCGCGCCGTGTCGGACTACGAGTATGAGCTTCAGATGGCCATGATGAACCGCAAGATCGAGCCAGAGATCGAAACTGTGTTCATGATCCCCGGCGAAGCGCACAGCTACCTCAGCTCAAGCCTTGTGAAGGAGCTTGCGCGCCTGGGCGCGCCGGTAAAGGACTTCGTGCCGCCGCTGGTCGAAGAGCGGCTGCGGGCAAAATTCAAGTAAAATGGAGACGGAAGGAGCATCCGCTCAAGGGGACATCGAATGGAACCGGCAGCAGGAGTGAAGGCAGAAGAGACGTTTCAGCTCTCGGACAGCGTGAACCGCATCGCCGCCTCGCCGACGATGATGGTCGTGCAAGCAGCGGACCAGCTGAAGTCGAAGGGCGTGGACGTTGCGGATTTCGGTGCGGGCGAGCCTGATTTCCCGACACCCGAGCATATCAAGCGCGCCTGCGTCAAGGCGCTCGAAGAGAATCGCACGAAGTACACGCCGGTTCCGGGGATCACTCCCCTCCGCCAGGCCATCTGCGACTGGCATAAGAGGGAGCTTGGTTCTTCGTATCAATCCGCCGAGTGCGTGGTGACGGTTGGCGGGAAGCAGGCGATTTTCAACGCCGTCTGCGCGCTCGTGAATCCGGGCGATGAAGTGATCATTGCCGCGCCCTACTGGGTGAGCTATCCCGACATCGTGAAGTACGCGGGCGGGATCCCTGTGGTCGTCGAAACTCGCGCCGAGGACGGTTTTGTCCTGCACCCGGCGCAGGTGGAGAAAGCGATCACGCCGCGAACGCGAATCGTCATCGCGAATTCTCCATGCAATCCGACCGGGGGAGTGATCCCCTCGGATGAGCTCACGAAGATCCTCGCCGTGTGCAAGCGCAAGAACGTCTGGCTGATGTCGGACGAGTGCTACTCGCACTTCACGTACGGCGACGCGAAGCCGTATTCGGTCGCGAGCGTGCCGGATTCGAAATCGCGGCTGATCGTCATTGGATCGCTTTCGAAGACATTCGCGATGACCGGATGGCGCGTGGGCTATGCGCTTGCACCTCAGCCGCTGATCGCGGCGATGACTAAGCTAGAGAGCCAATCCACCTCGAACCCGACTTCGATTGCGCAGTACGCTGCGGTGGCGGCGATGACGGGGCCGATGGACTCTGTGCCGGTAATGCTCGCCGAATACGCGCGGCGGCGCGAGCGCATCGTCGCGGGGTTGCGCGCGATACCGGGCATCACTTGCACGAACCCGGCCGGCGCGTTCTATGTTTTCCCCAACGTCACCGGCTGCTACAACGCCGAGATGCCGAGCGCCGCGGCGATTGCGAAGCTCCTCCTCGAACGCGAGCACGTCGCTCTCGTTCCCGGCGAGGGTTTCGGTGCGCCCGGCTACCTGCGCCTTTCCTATGCGACGTCCATGGACCGCATTGACGAGGGCCTGAAGCGTATGAACCGCTTCTTTGCCAAGGCGAAGTGAACGTCGCAACGTGAACCGATGATCCTGTGCCCGGTGCGCCTGGAGCCCACCTTCAGTCCGCGCCCGTGGGGATCGCGCTCACTCGCACCTTTCTTCCCTCAGATGAAAAACCTCGCCGAACCCTTCGGCGAGGCCTGGATGACAGGCAACGAATCGCGCTTCGTTGACGGCCCATTCGCGGGGAAAACGCTCGGCCAGGTGTGGCCGACGATGGCGCCGGAATGGACGGGAAACGCCGTCGAGCGTGGCAGTGCTTTTCCTCTCCTCGTGAAATTCATCTTCACAGAAGAGAAACTTTCCGTGCAGGTGCATCCTGACGATGACTACGCCTCGCGCCACGAGCGCGCGGCGGGAGGCCGCGGCAAAACAGAGATGTGGTACACCCTGCGCGCGCAGCCGAACGCGGAAGTGCTCGTGGGACTCAAACCGAGCGTCACGCGCGAGACCTTCGCGCGCGCTATCTCTGACGGTACCGCGGAGAATTGCCTCAAGCATGTTCCGCTGCGCGCCGGGGAAGCTGTGTTTGTCCCCGCCGGCACAGCGCACACAATTGGGCCGGGACTGGTGCTCTGCGAGATACAGGAACACTCTGACCTGACGTATCGCGTGTACGATTACAATAGGCGCGATGCGCAGGGGCGCGCGCGAGACCTGCACATTGAGAAGGCACTCCAAGTGATGCGATTTGGTGCGCAGAACGGCGGAAGAATCGAACCTGCGTGTGTCCAAGATAGAGCTGTCAAGAAGACTTACCTCGCGGCGTGCCGCTACTTCGCAACTGAAAGATGGGAATTTCGTGACATGCATACGACGGCCTCTTCGCCCGAGCATTTCGATCTCCTGATTTTTCTTGACGGGGGCGGCGCAATTGAGTGGGGAAGCGAGCGTGTTGGATACGGGCCTGCGCAGGTCTGGATGATTCCTGCGACCCTTGGCGAATACAATTTGGCGCCCAGTGAGCAGACCTCGCTGCTGCGCACATTCGTTCCAGCTAACCTGGACGATTACGCGCGAGGCATGATGCGAGCGGGCGTCACGGAAGCGGAAACGCGCAGAATCCTGCATCGGTAGAATCCACGGCTTGAAACCACGACTTCCAATCTGTGCGGTGCTGCTGGCTGGCGGGCGCGGAACGCGCTTCTGGCCGCGCAGCCGCATGCGCACTCCCAAACAGCTTCTGGATATCACCGGTCCGGAAACGATGCTTCGCGCGACGGCCTTGCGGCTCCAGCCGATGATTCCGCCGCGCAATATCTGGGCGGTCACGAACACCGAGCAGGCCGCGGATGTTCGTCGCGAACTTCGCGGCGTCCCGGCCTCGCAAGTTCTCGCCGAGCCCGCTGGCCGCAACACGGCTGCGGCGATCGGTCTCGCGGCGGTTCATCTGGCGCACAAGCATGGCGACGCGCTGATGGCCGTGCTCCCCTCCGATCACTACATTGGCCACACCGCCCGATATCGCCGGCTGGTTCGCGCCGCGCTGGAACTCGCGCGCATGCCCGGAAACCTTGTGGTCTTCGGAATTCCGCCGACCCGTCCCGATACCGGCTTCGGCTATATCGAACGCGGTGGCGTGAGCGGCCGCGCGCGTGGCGTTGCGGCGTATACAGTAAAACGGTTCACAGAAAAACCCGCATTGCGGGTTGCGCGAAGGTATATGACGTCGGGAAAGTACTTCTGGAACGCCGGTATGTTCTTCTGGCGCGTGTCTACATTTCTCGAAAATCTCCGCCGCTTCCTGCCGAAGACCCACCACGCGCTTGCGGAGATCGGCGAAACCATCGGAACAAAGCGCTACGCTTCCACACTCAAGAGAATCTATCCGCATCTCCAGAACATTTCCGTGGACTACGCCATCATGGAACCTGCCACGCGCGCCCGTGGAAATGCGAGGGTCTCGGTGATTCCGTCCAAGGTTGATTGGAGCGACATCGGTTCGTGGGCGGCCGTTCACGAGCTGCTCGCCGTGGAACCGGGCGCGAATGTTTCGGCGGGAGCGGTCTTTACCCACGATGCGAACGGCAACTATTTTTGGAGTCCCGGAAAGCTCGTCGCAGCCATCGGTATCCACGATCTCGTTGTCGTTGATACGCACGACGCATTGCTCGTTTGCGCGCGCGAGCGCTCGCAGGACGTGGGGAAAATCGTGAAGTGGCTCGAAGAACAGAAACATTCCAAGCTGCTTTAGCGAACCATGACGGAAATCAAGTTTGGAACAGACGGCTGGCGCGGCGAAATTGCCGAGGACTTCACGGACAACAACGTCCGCAAAGTGGCGCATGCGATCGCACGTTATGTGGTGCGCGCGGAGAAGCCGGGGAGCGGCGTGGTCGTCGGGTACGACACGCGGTTCGGTTCCGAACACTTCGCACGCATAGCCGCAGAAACCGTCGCGGCAACAGGGACTCCCGTGTGGCTCGCTAAAGAAGCGTGCCCCACGCCTGCGGTTTCTCTGCTCGTTAAGCAACGAGGAGCCGGCGGCGGAATTCAGATTACGGCTAGCCACAATCCCTATCGCTGGAACGGGGTCAAGTTCAAAGCCAGCTACGGTAGCTCGGCATCGCCCGCAATTGTCGCGCAGATCGAAGCGGAGCTTCAAAAGGTGTTGCGCGACGGACTCCCCTCGCTCCCTCCGCGCAAAGATCTGGTCCAGCCGCTCGATATACGCACACCGTATCTCGATGCGCTCGACCAGCTCGTGGACTGGGACAGGCTGCGCGGCTCGAAGTTCCGTTTTGTGATCGATCCCATGCACGGCGCAGGACGCGGCTTGCTGGTCGAACTCTTTCGCCGGCACGGCATCGATGTGGCCGAAATTCGCGGCAATCGCGACCCTCTTTTCGGAGGCGTGAACCCGGAGCCGATCGAGCCGCACGTCGAGGCCTTAAGACAAGCGATAATCAAAGGCAGGTACGACGCAGGCTTTGCGTTCGATGGCGACGCCGACCGCATCGGCGCGATGGACTGCGACGGCACGTTCATCACGCCGCACCAGATCTTTTCAATCCTCTTGTGGCATCTTGCAGGCGCGCGAAAGCTTACCGGCGACGTGGCCAAGACGTTTTCGACCACCAAGATGGTGGACAAGATTGCAGAGCGGTTCGGGCGCAAGGTCTGGGAGATGCCCATCGGTTTCAAGCACATCTGCGACCGCATGTTACAGAGCGACATTCTGCTTGGCGGCGAGGAAAGCGGCGGCATCGGGACAAAGTTGTATCTACCGGAGCGCGATGGCGCTGTCAGTGCTTTGCTGCTTGCCGAGGTGATGGCGTGGCACGGCAAGCGGTTGGGTGAACTCGTCGCGATGCTGCATCGCGAATTCGGTGAGCATCACTACGGCCGCGTGGACCTCACGCTCAAGGATGGGCAGAAAGAGCGCGCTATCGCGCGCTTTACGGAAGCGACATTCGATCGGCTGCTGGACTGGCCAATCGTCCGGCGCGAGAATTTGGACGGCGTGAAAGTCTATCTCGGCGACATCGGATGGGTGATGGTGCGGGCTTCTGGAACCGAACGGATGCTGCGCGTGTATGCGGAGACAACGCGCCCCGAAACGACGCGCAGCGTGCTCGACGAAGTGACAGCGCTGGTTCAGCGGCTCTAGCCGGATCCGCCTGTTTCGATGATCTTGAGAGCGGCGTCGAGGATGCCGTTCAGGAAACCTGGCGCTTCGGCGGACGAAAACTTCTTCGCGAGTTCGAGGGCTTCATCAATCACAACTTTCGGCGGTGCCGTCGCCGTCCGCAGCTCGTAGATAGCCAGGCGCAGGATGTTGCGGTCAACAGCGGCGAGGCGATCGAGCCGCCAGTTTTCGGAAAGCTTTTCTGCAAGCTTGTCGATCTGGCCCGCCTGTGCAACTGTCCCCTCGAACAACTGGTCGGCAAACTTGCGCGTTGAATCCGCTGCCCGAGCGGACTTCCAGAAGAGGTTCTCGACGCGCGCAGGTTCCTGGCGGGTCATATCCCACTCAAAGAGCATTTGCAGCGCGAATTCGCGTGATTTGCGGCGAAGAGTCATCGCCGGTTGCGGCCGGAGTGATTCTTGGAAAGCTTGCGCGAGAGCTGAGCCATTTCGATCGCGCCGAGGCCCGAGTCGTAGCCCTTGTTGCCGCCCTTGAGCCCGGCGCGTTCAATGGCCTGCTCCAGCGTGTCGCAGGTGAGGACACAAAATGACATGGGGACGCCCGTGTCGAGCTGCGCCAGCTGAATTCCGCGGGCCGCTTCCGAGCAAACGTAGTCGTAATGCGACGTCTCGCCTCGCAACACACAGCCAATGCAAATCAGGGAATCGAACTTACCGGTGGCCGCAAGCTTCTTCGCCGCAAGGGGAAGCTCGAACGATCCCGGCACGCGAACAATCTCGATCTGTTTTTCGGTTGCGCCAGCCTGTTTGAGGGCGTCGAGAGCTCCGGCCAGCAGGCGGTCGGTGATGAAGCTGTTGAACTGGCTAACGACGATGCCGAGGTGCAGCCCCGCTGCGGACAGCTTCTCGCGCTCGGCGGTGCGTGCTTCGGGTTTTCCGTGTCCCGCCATCACTCAACATGATGCACGATTTTCAGGGAGTGGCAAGCTGCACGAGGGTGTTGCCGCCGCGCTGGCGCGCTTCGTCGAGGCCGAATTCGGCGCGGTTGATCCATTCGGTGACGCGGTCCTCGGTTTCGTCGCCCGGGCGCGAGGAGGACTCGGCAACGACCGCGCTCACGGTAAGATCCTGGGCGCCCCAGGGGGCTTGCACCGTGGCGGCCACCTGGCGGAGCTTTTCCGCCAGCGAGCGCGCGTTCTCGAGCGATGTGTCCGGAAGAATGAACACGAGCGACCAGGCCGTGTACTTCACGGCGATATCGGTCTGGCGAATGGAGGAAGAAAGAACGCGAGCCAATTGCTCGACATATTGATCCACGGGAGCGTCGCCATGCTGGCGGAGAAGCTCGGTGCCGCGGTCGATGTGCAGAACAATGAGTGAAAGCGGCGTGTTCTGCGACCGTGCGCGATTCGACTCGGCGAGCAGGCAATCAATATAGGCGCCGCGGCTGAGCAAGCCCGTCTTCTCATCAGCGACCGCCATCGAGCGAACAAGCGAACGAAGGCGCGAATGATTCACGGACAGGACGAGCTGGTCGCCCACGGCCTGCAGGAAGAAGCTCTCATTCGGCTTCCATTTTCTTGCATCGGGATCGCCGACGAGCAGAGCGCCGGACGGCGCCTGCGTCTCCTTATCCGTGAGCACAACGGCCAGCGCAGATTCGAGCCCGAGTTCACGCAGGACGGGCGCAGCCGCCGGGTGCAGCGCGATTCCTCCTAGGGCATCGGGCTGAGCTTTCGACGCAAGAGCGAGGATTGATGGAATTTGCTGCGGTCCTGCGGCACTGACTCCGGGCGCAAAATATTCGGCCGTAATCTGCGGCCCGTCGCTTTCCGCTCCCATGGCCACAAGGCAACGCGTCACGCCGAGATATTTGGCGATTTCCGCTGCGGTGGTCGCGAGGACTTCGCGCGGCGTCGGCTGGCGGTACATCAGCCGGTTGATTTCCGCGATGGCAGCGAGGTCGCGGTGCGTTTCCGCCGGGGACGGCGCCGCAACCGGAGGCGGCGGTTCCGCAGGTGCGTGCTGCGCGGCTGCGGGCGCAGCTGGCGGGTGGGCCGGCTTCCGCGGCGCTCCCTTGGGCCACCAGTTGGCGCGCTCGTAGAGCGAGCGCAGACGCTCGTTCTTGTCCTCTTCGTTCGGGAAGAGTTCCGCGATTCGCTCCAGCCGCTCGACCGCCTTCGACTGCAGCGAATACTGCAAGAAAATCTCAACCTGCACGATCAAATCTTCCAGCGCCTGCTGCGCACGCATTTCCTCGGAAACGGGCCCGGCCGTGGATGCTACTTCCGATCCTGCGCCGGCGAAGCCATCCGTGCGCGTGGAGACAGTCGCCGCCTTTGCCGCGCGAGCGATGATCCTCTGGAGAAAGCCGGCGTCGACCTTTCCTTCCAGCTTCGCGATGCGTTCTTGATTTCGGTAGTCGTAGGGATCGATATCCACGAGGCGATCGAGCGATTCGCAGGCCTCTTTCATGCGTCCCGCGGCGAGATACAGATCGAACAGCCGCACGAGAGCGTCAAAATACTTCGTCTCGCGGTTCAGCTCCTCATAGAGGTGCGCAACCGATTCGGCAAGCGCCAGCGATGCCGGATAGGAGGCCGCGAGCCGGTCGATCTGCGCGCAAAGCTCGGTCTCCCTTCGTGCGGCCTGCATCCACTCCTTCGTTTGCGCAAGAACTGACGCGGCCTTTGTGTCCTCCCCGGCGCGAATATATGCCCCCGTGAGCTCGAAGAGCTTTCCAAAACTGTCCGGTTTTTGCCTGTAGTAGGCCTCGAAAACTCCGCGCGCCCGGTCGAGCCGCCCCGTGCGCAACAGGCTCTCGCCGAAGAGCGCCAGGAATGCTGTGTCCTTTTCGTTTGGCGCAAACGGTTCGAGCAGCGCTACAGCGCCTTCGGAATCGCCCTTTCGGATCTTAGCTTCGGCAAAAAGCAGCGCTCCGGTCCGGTCCGTGGGGAGAAGCTTGTGAGCGCGCCCCAAATATTCGAGTGCTTCGTCGAGCGAGCCGGTCGCCTGAGTGAGTTGTCCGGCGCGCAGGAAGCTGCGGGAGGCGAGGTCCGCATGGCGCAGTTTTTCCGCAAGTTCGCCCAAGACGACATGGCGCTCGGAGTTTTCAGGATCGAGAAGCGCGATGCTTTCGAAGCATGCGAGCGCCTCGACGTCGCGCTGCTGCTGGAGGAAAAGTTCCGCTGCTACTCCAAACTGGTCGATGGCTTCGGACAGCCGATTCTGCTTTTGCAGTAGCGTGGCGTAGCGCATCAAGCGATCGGGGGGCTGCGGATACGGCTTGAGGAAGCGGCTGAAGACCGCCGACGCTTTAGCGATGTCGCCTAGGTCAAGGAGCCGGTCAAACTGGGCGCCATAATATTGGGCAGCCTGGGCGGGTTCATTCAGACGTGTGTAGATATCTGCGAGCGCCTGAAGGGCCTCTTGATGCCCGGATACCGCCTCGAGGACGGCCTCGTACTCGGCGACCGCCTCGCGGAGCTTGTTCTTTTCGAGATTGCGCCGGCCTCGCTCGAGGTGCTTGTTGATATCCGGAGCCATAAGAGTTGGTTTGTCCCTTGGGCGCTCGGGAGGGCGGTCAGGACCGCTAAGGGTCGCCTCACGCGAGCGCGCGCGGGGCCAAAGATTAAGTATATGCCGGTCGCTTCGAGGTCCCGGCAACGAAATCGCTGCGATGTGCCGAGTTCGGCGATGGCAATCGTGGACTTAGACTTGGGGGTTGGGGCTGGCGGCCTGCCTTGGAAGGCTAGTGACCTTCTCGCGCATCGAGCGGACAGAAAGCCCGCTGCGCACCACAGCGGCGAAGCCCAGAAGAGCGATTGGCAGGGTCAGCCCGAAGAAAGCAAAGAAGGAGAAACCACTCGCGGTCGCCCTCTCGATATCGAACACACTCAGTCCCAGGACGCAGAAGAACTGGTACGACCCGAGATTGGCCGGCGCGTTGGGGAGCGATACACCGAGATTGATTACCAGAAGAACTACCACAGCAGCCATGAACGACAAATGGAGCCCATAGGCATGCATCATCGCCCAGATCCCAAGAACCTGGCAAAAGGGCATCAGCAGCGACGTGAGCACCGCAGGATAAAAGCTCGGCGCGGTCCCCATCGCATGCAAAGCCACAAGGGCCGCCATCGCCTTACCCGGCAGGCGCCGGCCCGCTTGCGGTTCCTGCTCACTTCCGAGCTTGAATTCCAGATAGAGGATGAGAGCCACTACGACGCTCAGCAGGACGAGGGTGACGATCCCCAGCGTGTCGGCCACCCGCTCGAACCGCCGCGGCAGCTCCACAAAGAGCGATACGACAGCTAATCCCGCCGTTGCGATCACCAGATCCACCAGCCGCTCGACTCCAACGGAGCCTAGGACGCGTCCCAGCGTAATGCCCTCCGAATCGGAAAGGAGGTAGCTCCGGAGGAACTCTCCCGGACGCAGAGGAAAGACGAGGTTTGCGAATAGGCCGGTGTAAACGGCACGAATGGATCGAGTCAGGCGAACCCTACCAAACGGATTCAGGAGGAATTTCCACCGCAGGGCTTGAATCCCGTAACTCACTACATCAAACGCCATCCCCAGGAGGACCCATTTCCAATCCACATTTGAGAGTTCACGGAGCGCCTGGACGGCATGAAAATCGCGGAGAACCCAGATCAGGCAGACAAGCGCCAGCCCGTAGCCGATGATTCGCGTGATCCTCGACCGTTCCGGGTTCTGGCTCTGGGCTGGGCTACTCAATTCTGCGGTCCTCGGAGACGCGAATAGTGGCTTTCGCAGAGACGACGATACAGCGGGGAACCATCCCGGTTACGGGCACTTCCGGCAGCCACCAGTGCATCGGGACTCCTATGGGTGTGTCGTTTCCGGAGGGCTTGCAGGTTGCCGCCCGGGAGCCTTGGCACAGCTGGCTTTGAGTCGCATCGGAAGGTGAACAGGTCGCGCCTGCTTGCCTCCAAAGAACCGATGGGACGCGAGCGTCCGGCTCAATGAGGGGCAAATCCCGCCAGGAAAGGTGCGCCTTGTACCTTCCCGAAGCCGGGTACAGCCTACGATATTGGCTCCCCCCAGGCAACGTAGGATTGATCCCCGGTTGCCTTGAGGCCGGTTTTCCAAGAGCCGGCGGTCGGGGTATAATTTAGGTGTTAATGAAATCTAAATCTCGATTTTCCCTGCCACTGCAAACTAGCCTATTCGAATGAAAACCGCGCAATCTGTGGATCGACGGGAACGAGTCCTTTTGGTCGGGGTGGCCCTCAAAAGGCCCCCTCGCACGAATGGGCCTGTTCTGCCCAGCCGGGATTCGCTTAACGAACTCGAAGAACTGGCCGAAAGCGCCGGCGCGAAGATCGAAGGCAGTCTTCTTCAGGTGCGCGATTCGATAGATCCGGCGACTCTCGTCGGGCGTGGCAAGCTGGACGAACTTCGCGCCGAAGCGCAGCTCCGGAAGGTGCCGCTCATAATCGTTGATCACGACCTCACGCCCGTTCAGCTCCGCAACATGGAAAAGGGAACGGACTGCCGGGTGATCGACAGAACGCAGCTCATCCTCGACATCTTTGCCACTCACGCCCGCACGCGAGAAGGCCAGCTTCAAGTGGAGCTCGCGCAACTCAACTACCTCTTGCCGCGTTTGACCGGAAGAGGAGAAGAATTATCGCGATTGGGCGGCGGAATCGGGACCCGCGGACCCGGCGAGCAGAAACTCGAAACCGATCGCCGGAGGATCCGCGACCGAGTGCGAAAGATCCAGAACGCGATTGAGACCGTTCGCCGCCAGCGCACGACGCGACGCAGGGCGCGACAGGCGGTGCCACTAGGGATGATCGCGCTTGTGGGCTATACGAACGCTGGGAAATCTTCGCTTTTCAATGCGCTCACGCGCGCAGAAGTGCTCACTTCTTCGAAAATGTTTGCGACCCTTGACCCGACGATTCGCGCAATCCAGTTGCCTTCGCGGCGGCGCGTTCTGCTCTCTGATACTGTGGGATTCCTGCGCGATCTGCCTCCCGACCTGATCGCCGCCTTTCGAGCCACGCTTGAAGAGGTGCAGGAGGCCGCGCTGATCCTTCACGTTACCGACATTTCCAATCCGCACCATGCCGAGCAGGACGCGGAGGTACTCAAGGTCCTGCGCGATCTGGGCGTGGAAGATCGGCCCCGCATCCATGTGCTCAACAAGATCGACCGGCTGAGCGACGAAGATCGGAAGCTTCTAACTCAATCGAACGGCCAGCAAACCGTTCTTACGTCCGCTGCGACAGGTACCGGGCTCGAGAACCTACTTGCACGTGTTGATGCGGCGATGCAGGTCGACCCGCTGGTAAGACTGCGCCTGCGAATGCCGGTAACAGACGGCCGGCACTTCTCTCTGGTCCAAGCGCGCGGACGAGTACTCCATTCCGAGGTAGTGGATGGGAATTTTCTCCTCGAGGCCGAGCTGCCGCAATCCGCCGCGCGACGGCTCCAAGAATTCCTCGCTGACTAACCCTTTGCCTCTTGCATGATGGCGTATTTTCGTCCGCACGGGAGTCTTCGTCGTGTGGAAATTACTGTGGAAAAGCCTTCCAGACCGACGCTGACAAGGCGTGGAGACTCATGGGCCTGACTTAATTCTGCCTGTGGCCGAAGGGGACTAAACGCTTTTGGTTCAAGAGGTTATGCAAATTACGTGAGACCACAGAATAAATGGCCCGGCGCCTTGGCTCGGCCGGTCTCTCGCGCATGATTTACACAGTTTGGGCCATGCGCTTTCGCTAACAGTCATCAGCGCAAAGGGTTACGCTTGTTGCAACATGTGCAGTTGGATCTCAGGATTGCCCGCTGCATCGCAATAAAGTGCCACACCGTTGACTCGCCCTCACCGTGGGACTATATTCAAAAGGATTGCAGCCGAGCCCGTTCGCGGGCTTTTCAAGTTTGCGTTCGGGAACGCAATGAACCTGCCGAATAGCCTGACGGTCCTGCGGATCTTTTTGTTTCCCATACTTGTGGTCGTTCTGCTCACCCGCCAGCCGAACTGGAACTTCTGGGGCTTGCCCATTCATTTCGAAGTCTGGGGCGTGCTGATCCTTCTGGTCGCCGCGGCGACGGATGCGATGGACGGATACTTCGCGCGCAAGCGGCGCGAGGTCACAACGCTGGGCACACTGCTTGATCCTATTGCCGACAAGCTGCTGATCTCCGCAGCGTTTATCTCGCTCGTTTCCATGGGACTGGTGCAGGCGTGGATGGTCGTGATCATCATCGGGCGCGAATTTGTCGTCGTCGGGCTGCGGGAAATCGCTTCGATCGAGGGGCTGGTGATCCCCGCTTCACCGCTGGCGAAAACGAAGATGGTCCTGCAGGTGCTGGCCGGTTGCGCGGTCATTCTGACTGCGAACCACCCGGCTCTCAAGACCGTCGGCACGACATTGTTGTGGCTCGTCGTCATAAGCGCTGTGCTTTCCGCAGTTCACTACTTCCAGATGTTCTGGAGCCAGATTAATTTCCGCGTCCAGGAAAAGCGCCGCACAAAAGTCCTCATGGTGGACGCAAAAGAGAAACCGCAGGATGTCCTCACTCGCTGAACTTGAGAAGCGATTTCTCCTCGATGTGGCCCGCCGCGCATTAAACGCGGCCGTTCAAGGCCTCGGATCCTTCGACGCTCTTCCGTATCAATCCGAAATGCCCGAGTCAGGGGGAGCTTTCGTCACTCTGCACCGGCGCGGCCGCCTGCGGGGATGCATCGGTCAGATCGGTTCGAACGCGGATCTGGTCCAGATCGTGGCCTACTGCGCAAAGGGTGCCGCGCTTGAAGACCCGCGATTTGAACCGGTGAATGTCAATGAGGTGGCCGAAATCGACATCGAACTCTCGATACTCTCGCGCCCTGAAGCGATCACTCCAGAGCGGATCGAGGCTGGAAAACACGGGCTGATCGTAAGCAGGGGGTGGCAACGCGGCGTTCTCCTGCCGCAGGTCGCGGCGCAATACGGCTGGACGGCCACTCGGTTCTTGGAAGAAACATGCATCAAGGCAGGGTTTGACCGAACTGCTTGGAAGGAATCGGGAACGCTGATCCACGCCTTCACGGCGGAGGTCTTCAGCGAAAGAGAGTTCTTAGCAGATTCGGCGAATGTCGGGCTCCCGCGTAGAACAAAGCCCCGCTATTCGACCTCAATATAGTCGCCCGCGAAGATTTCCCGCAGACTGAACGTGATCAGCACGGTTGAAGAGTTCGGTCCCGTGCGCAGCACGATCCCTTCTCCCAAATCCTCCCGCGGGACGTTGCTCCAGTTCCACTTCTTTGGCACCGATCCCAATCCAAGGGTCGGTCCCAAAACTCCTTCCACGTCGAAGGCATCTCGGGGCGTGTCGTACGCGGTTTCGTGCTGCGTTCCCTGGTAGCGGAAGATTCTGAAATAATCTCCGACCTTGACGCCCTGTCCGTTGCCGAGGTTGACGTAGATGATGTCGTTGACGCCGACTTGCTCCTGATACTTCTTGCCCGTGATTACCATCGCCAATGGCTTGCCGTTGGCGGGCGCAAAACGGTCGAACTTATCCTCCGGCTTGAGCGGCGGCGCCGGGCGCTCGGTAAAGGGCAGTGCAATGTCGCCGCGCTGCAGGAAATCGCACGAATTTTCGACCTGGCCGATGGAGACATTCGGCTGGGCCACAATCACTTTGACGCGCCCTTCGTCCTCCCACATCGTCCCCATCTTCCGCAGGATGGAGAACTGCCATTTGGTCCACTGAACATCAATCGAGTCCACGATCGGTCGGATCACGGTAAACTCGTCGCCGACCTTGACCCCCTGATCGGATCCCTTGTTGATGTAGACGTAGTCGCCTTCGTCGAACGTGATTCGATAGCCGGATTGCTCTCCGGTAATCACGTACGTATCGCGCGGAACGGACTCAGTCGTGACGATGCCCGAGCAATAGACCTCTTTCGGCGACGGAAATTGCGCCTTATCCTGTGCCGAAACAAGGCTCCCAAAGAGGCTCAAAACCAAACTTGCGAGGACGATTTTCCCGCGCATGATACTCACTCCTTTTGGCGTCTCGGCGCCTGAGGACAGGTGCCCCCAATAAACCGACCGTAGCAGAGGGCTTCTGGGGGCGTCAAGACAATGGTCACCTGCGCTTTACACATTGTGCACCGCATGGTAGAAGCAAGAACCCCCCTTCTGAGGCACGCTAGGGCGCGGCGGGATCAATCCCCGAAGTGATTGGTAAGATTGCATGTTAGGACGCGAAAAACTATGCGCCGTCGTTGCGGCGCCCGATGCGAACTCCACGTGGCGGCAGCTCACTCGAGCGCTGGGTGAGACCCGCGCCGTCGAGCTGCGGCTCGACTGGCTTTCGGACGATCGCGAGATTACAAAGTTCCTCTCCCGGCTGGCGGCGAAGCGCCCGAATGCGACCCTGATTGCCACCTGCAGGCGGCGTCAGGCAGGAGGGATGTATCGCGGGACGATTGCCAAGCAGCTGGTCCATCTAGCCGAAGCCATCCGAGCGGGATGTTCCTGGTACGACCTCGAAATCGAGACCATCCGCGAGTGCCCGCCCGAATTGCTGGACGTGCTCCTTGGCGAAGGGCGGCAGTTGGCGTCGGCGCACTTCTTTGAGGGGATGCCGGAGAATCTCAATCGCGTCGCCGCTGGGCTGAAGAAGCACAAGCCGGATGCAATCAAGATCGCGGCGCAGTGCGATTCGCTGGCCAACGCTCGAAAGTTGCTGGACTTTGCCCGGAAGCACCGAAATGTTGTCGCCATCCCTATGGGGGACGTGGCGCTGCCCGCGCGAATTCTGGCGCTTCGTGAGAGGCACGGATTCGCTTACGCGCCGGTGGAAAACGAAACGGCGCCGGGGCAGATTTCGCTCGGTGAAATGAAGGGTGTCTATCGGGCCCACCGCCTGGACCATCGGACGCGAGTTTACGGGGTGACCGGAGATCCCATCGGCCATTCGCTCTCGCCATTGATGCAGAACGCAGGTTTTCAAGCGCAACGAATGAACGCAGTTTACGTTCCGTTCCTTGTGCACGACTTGAAGGATTTTCTGAACTCGATTGCGCCCCTGGGAATACAGGGTTTCAGTGTCACGCTGCCGCACAAAGAAAGAATTCTGCGCCATCTGGGCGGCTGCGATCCCCTGGCTGACCGGATCGGCGCAGTGAACACCGTCGTCGTGCGCGGTGGCGGGAAACTCTACGGATACAACACGGATTACGTCGGTGTGCTGCGCTCGCTCGAGCGGCGAATGCCATTGCGAGGCAGCCGCGTGCTCATCGTCGGTGCAGGCGGCGCCGCGCGCGCCGTGGCTTTTGCACTTGCGCAGGCCGGAGCAGTCGTTTGCGTGTACGCGCGCCGTCAAGCGAGGGCCGAGTCCCTGGCGCGAGGCATCGGGGGTGAAGCGATCGCGCGGTCTCGTCTGCGGCGCGAATTCTTCGACGCGATCGTGAACGCAACTCCTGTGGGCATGCATCCGCATGTTGGCGAGTCGCCGCTTGATTTGCGAGAATTGAATTGCCGGCTCGTCTTTGACACCGTTTATCGTCCCCGCGAGACGAAGTTGTTGCAGCTTGCCGCGCGCCGGGGAATCGAGACTATCTCGGGAGTGGAAATGTTCGTTGCGCAGGGAACTGCGCAGTTTGAGATCTGGACCGGCGAGCGCGCCCCTGTGGACGCGATGCGCCGCGCCGTGGTTCGCGCCCTTTCAAAAGAAGAAAAACGCAGGAGCAGCAAGGCTCAGCGATGATTCAGCCAGACTTCAAGACATTCAGCAAACTGGCGCAGCAGGGAAATCTCGTGCCCGTGTACGACACCTACACGGCCGACTTGCTGACGCCCGTCGGCGCGCACCTGCGCATCGCGCGCAAGGCAAGGTATTCGTTCCTCCTCGAAAGCGTCGAGGGCGGCGAGACGATCGGCCGCTACACGTTTGCCGGCGCCAGTCCCGAAGAGGTCTTTCGCGCTCGCGGCCGCCACTGCGTTATGGAGACAGGTAAGAGGCAAGTCGAATTCGACGCGGATCCCGTGGAGCGGCTTCGCGAGCTCGTGCAGCGGTATCGCCCGGTGCGCGTCCCTGGCATGCCCCCGCTGACGGCAGGCGCCATCGGCTATTTCGCGTATGACATGGTGCGGCTCATCGAGCGCATCCCCGACACGGGCCGCGACGATCTCCACCTCGACGACTGCGTCATGATGTTCTACCGCGGCCTGCTGGCCTTCGATCACGTGCGGCACTGCGTTTGGATCATTCGCAATGTTTACACCGGAGGTCCCAGCAGCTTGCGCGCGAAATATGACGCAGCTGTCCGTGAAATCGAGCGCACGCGCAGGGAACTTGAGAAGCCGCTGTCTGAGCCGCGACGGAGGCCGCAAGCGCGCCCTCTCCGCGTTCATTCCAATATGACCAAGCACCAATTCACGAGCGCGGTGGAAAAAGCCAAGGAATACATCCGCGCCGGCGACGCGTTCCAGATCGTCGTGAGCCAGAGATTCGATGCACGGACCGGCGCGGACCCCTTCGAAATTTATCGCGCGCTGCGCGTTGTGAATCCCTCGCCCTATCTCTATTTCCTGAAGCTCGACGACGTCTCCGTGGTCGGCAGTTCGCCGGAGATGCTTGTGAAAGTCCAGGGGCACGACGCATTTTACCGGCCGCTCGCCGGAACCCGTCCGCGCGGGCGCGACGAAAAGGAAGACAAAGAGCTCGAAGCGAGCCTCCTGGCCGATCCGAAAGAGCGTGCCGAGCACGTGATGCTTGTGGACCTGGGACGGAACGACCTCGGCCGCGTGTGCGAATACGGCTCCGTCAAGCCGGAGCGCATGATGTTCGTCGAGCGCTATTCGCACGTGATGCACATCGCCTCGAGCTTGCGCGGGCGGCTGCGGGACGACGTGGACTGTTTCGACGCGCTAATGGCCTGTTTCCCGGCAGGGACGCTCTCGGGCGCGCCGAAGGTTCGCGCCATGGAAATCATTGACGAGCTCGAGCCCACGCGGCGAGGAATTTACGCGGGCGCGATCCTCTATCTCGATTTCTCCGGCAATCTCGATTCCTGCATCGGGCTGCGCACGCTCGTCGCGAAGGGCGGGCGCGCCTACGTGCAGGCTGGCGCGGGGATCGTCGCGGATTCGGTGCCGGAAACAGAATACGAGGAATCGGCGAACAAAGCGCGCGCTCTCCTGAAGGCCCTCGAAGTCGCGCACGCCGCCCCTGGTCGCGGCAAATAAGAAACTGCGCTATTCTGGAAGTTATTCATGCTGCTGCTTCTCGACAACTACGACTCGTTTACCTACAACCTGGCGCAATACCTCGGCCAGATGGGCCAAAAGCTCGAAGTGCGCCGAAACGATCAGGTCACGCTCGACGAAATCGAGCAGATGAAGCCGGAGCGCATCGTGATTTCGCCGGGGCCGTGCACGCCGAAGGAAGCAGGCGTGAGCGTGCCGCTGATCGAGCGCTTCGCCGGGAAGATTCCGATCCTCGGCGTGTGCCTCGGGCATCAGGCCATCGGCGCGGCATTCGGCGGGCGCGTAATCCGCGCTCCGCAAGTCATGCATGGAAAGACGAGCAAGATTCATCACGACGGCAAGACGATCTTCCGCGGCCTTCCGCAGGATTTCGAAGCGACCCGCTACCACTCGCTGATCGTCGAGCGCGAATCGCTGCCGGATGTGCTGGAAGTTTCCGCCGAAACCTCGGACCACACGATCATGGGTCTGCGCCACCGCACGATGAAAGTCGAAGGCGTGCAGTTCCATCCCGAATCGGTCCTCACCGGCACCGGTTTCAAACTCCTCCAAAATTTCCTGACGATTTAGCTAGGATCACGCCTCACGCGCTGTCGTAGGGGCGCTGCTTTACCCTGAGGCATGAAGGGTTGCTGCGCCCTGAGTAGCTCATGTAGCCGTGCGCGAGTTGCCCTTTGCGGATTGCGTGAAGGCTACAAGAGCTTCTAAGCGGTCGCGTGCAGCGCCTGAATCAATGGAGCGGGCCGCTAGGCGCACGCCATCGAGAAAGTCTGCCGCGCGGCCTGCGGCCACGAGCGCTGCGCTTGCATTGGCGAGGACGATGTCGCGATGCGGGCCGTGCTCGCGATAGAGCATCGAGCGGCCCAGCACCTTGTGGATGATTTCCGCATTCTGCGCGGCGTCGCCGCCTCGAATCGCATCAAGCGGCGCGTGCCGCAACCCAAAATCCTCAGGCGTGAGCGTGAAGCTTCGTACCGTCTTGTCGCGCAGCTCCGCGACGTGCGTATCGCCCGAGATGGAAATTTCATCGAGGCCGTCCGCGCCATGCACGACGAACGCGCGGCGCACACCCAGTTCGCCCAGCGCCTGCGCCATCAGTTCCGCCACACCCGCGCTGTAAACGCCCACTACCTGCGCGGACGCGCCCGCCGGATTGGTTAGCGGTCCCAGTAGATTGAAAACCGTGCGAACTTTCAGTTCGCGCCGCGCTGCCATGGCATGCCGCGTCGCGGAGTGCACGGCAGGCGCAAAAAGAAATCCGATCCCGACCTCCTCGATAGCGCGTGCAACTTGCTCCGGTGCGAGGTCAATTCTCACACCGAGCTGTTCGAGCACGTCCGCCGATCCGCAGCGCGAACTGATTGACCGGTTGCCGTGCTTGGCCACGTGCACGCCCGCGCCCGCCACCACGAACGCCGCGGCCGTCGAGACATTGAACGTGCCGGATTCGTCTCCGCCCGTCCCGCAGGTGTCCACAAGCGCTTCATCCGCGTGACGACCCGGCGGAAAAATGGGCGTCGCGTGGCGCCGCATCGCTGTGGCGAACCCGACCAGTTCGTCCACCGTCTCGCCTTTCGCATTCAAGCTCGTCAGCAGCGCGGCGATTTGCGCATCGGTCGCGCGGCCGCAAAGGATCTCCTCCATTGCCGCAGCGGCTTCGGAGCGCGAAAGGTCTTTGTCAGCGGCGATTTTTTCGAGAGCTTTTTGGAGCATTTTTTCAGGCAAGGAGTCGCCTTGCCCGGCCCATGGGTTCCAAGTAAACTGATCTGCTTTCGTATGCAACTCTTAGCACTCATACAAGGATAGCTTCGAACCAGCCGGCGCAGCCAGCATGAAAATCCACGAGTATCAGGCGAAGGCGATCCTCGCGAAATTCGGCGTTCCTGTGCCGCGCGGCGAAGTCGTTTTCAAGAAGGACGAAGCGCGCGCCGCAGCCGAGCGCCTTGGCACGCCCGTCGTTGTCGTCAAGGCGCAGATTCACGCCGGCGGGCGCGGCAAAGCGGGAGGTGTCAAGCTCGCGCGATCCGCCGCGGAAGCAGCTTCGCTCGCAGACCAAATGCTCGGCATGAGGCTCGTGACCGCGCAGACGGGCCCCGAAGGACGCATCGTCAAGCGCCTCCTGATCGAAGAAGGCCTCGATATCAAGCGCGAGCTCTACCTTAGCCTGCTGGTTGACCGCGCTGCTGCTGCGCCGGTCTTTATGGCCAGTGCGGCGGGCGGAATGGAGATCGAGGAAGTCGCCAGGGAGCGGCCGGAAGCGATTCTCCGCGAAGCCATTCACCCCGATACAGGTTTTCAGCCCTACCACGCGCGCAAGCTCGCCTTCGGTCTCGGTCTCTCGCCGGAACTCGTGAACGCATCGGTGTCATTCCTGCAATCCCTTTACCGCGTGTTTATCGAAACGGACGCATCGCTTCTCGAAATCAACCCCTGCGTTGTGACCGGCGATGGCCGGCTCGTCGCGCTTGATGCAAAAGTGAATTTCGATGACAACGCGCTTTTCCGCCATCCTGAATATCAAGAGCTGCGCGACCTCGATGAAGAGAGCGCGCTCGAAGTCGAGGCTTCGAAGTACCGGCTTAATTACATCAAGCTTGATGGCACGGTCGGCTGCATGGTCAACGGCGCCGGCCTGGCGATGGCGACGATGGACATCATCAAGCTCAGCGGTGGCAGCCCCGCGAACTTCCTGGACGTCGGCGGCGACGCGTCGGAAGAGCGCGTGAAGAACGCATTTCGCATTCTGCTCAGCGATCCAAACGTCAAGACCGTGTTCATCAACGTTTTCGGCGGCATTCTGCGCTGCGACATGCTCGCGAGCGGCATCGTAAGCGCCGCGCGCGAGCTGAAGATCAAGGTTCCGGTCGTGGTGCGCATGGAGGGGACGAACGTTCAAAGGGGCCAGGAGATTTTGCGCGACTCGGGACTGAACTTCACAGTGGCGAGCGGCATGAAAGACGGCGCGGAAAAAGCCGTGGCTCTAGCACGGGGTGCGCGATGAGCATTTTGGTCAACAAAAGCACCCGCGTCCTCATCCAGGGACTTACCGGCCACGAAGGCACATTCCATGCACAGCAGATGATCGACTACGGCACGAAAATCGTTGCCGGAGTTACGCCCGGCAAAGGCGGCACGAAGCATCTGGGCGTGCCGGTGTTCAATACGGTTGCGGAAGCGGTTCGCAAGACAGGCGCGACCGCCACGATGGGCTTTGTTCCTCCGCTCTTTGCCGCCGACGCAATCCTCGAAGCGGTGGATGCAGGAGTCGCGCTCGCCATTTGCATTGCCGAAGGCATCCCTGTGCTGGACATGGTGCGCGTTGCGGCAGCGCTGAAGAATTCGAAGACGCGCCTGATCGGGCCGAACTGCCCGGGGATCATTTCTCCCGGCCAATGCAAGCTCGGCATCATGCCCGGCTCGATTCACAAACAGGGCCACGTCGGCGTCGTGAGCCGCAGCGGAACGCTTACATACGAAGCGGTCGGCCAGCTTTCCAGCCTCGGTATTGGCCAGTCCACATGCATCGGCATAGGCGGCGATCCGATCATTGGCACGTCGTTCCTAGACGTTATTCGCATGTTCAACGAAGATCCCGAAACGCACGCCATCGTGTTGATCGGCGAAATCGGCGGCAGCGCGGAGGAAACCGCGGCTGAGTTCATCAAGAAGCATGTGAAGAAACCCGTCGTCGGGTTCATCGCCGGACAAACCGCGCCGCCCGGCCGTCGCATGGGTCATGCGGGCGCGATCATCAGCGGCGGGCAGGGAACGGCGGCCGAAAAATACAAAGCGTTGCGCGCCGCCGGAATTCACACCGTTCAAAGCCCCGCGGAAATCGGGCACACGATGGCCGCCGTTCTCGGCCGCTCGAAAATGAAATCAAAGGCCGCTGCAAATAAACGCTCTGTGCGCAGCGCAAAGAGGCGCCGCCGATAGTAAACTCTCAGGGGAGACGACATTTGCCAATCGAACGCACGCTCGCGATCATCAAGCCGGACGCAGTGGGCCGCGGCCTGACCGGCGAAATCCTGAGCCGCATCCACGCGGCGAAGTTCCAGATCGTAGCGATCAAGTCGCTGCGGCTTACGAAGACTGAAGCAGAAGGTTTCTATGCTGTTCATCGCGAGCGTCCTTTTTTCGGCGAGCTTACGGACTTCATGAGCTCCGGGAAAGCCGTCGTGTTGGTGCTTGAGGCGGAAAACGGAATCGCCAAGTGGCGTGAAACCATGGGCGCCACCGATCCCGCGAAGGCTGCGCCCGGCACGATTCGCAAAGAACTGGGCACGAGCATCCAGTACAACTGCACGCACGGTTCGGACGCGCCCGCCACCGCCGCGTTCGAGATCGGCTACTTCTTTGCCGGCCTCGACCTCGTCTAGCACCGTTCTAGGTTCGTAGGGGCGCTGCTTGCTGCGCCCGCGCGTCTCCCGTCCCGACCAATCGTCCCAGATTCACGCTAGAATGGCGCCCATGGATTCCCTGCGCGAGCTCGGAAAGCTGCTGCTCGTCGCCGGAGTTGTTCTCGTCGGCGCGGGTGCGCTCTTAATGCTGGGCGCGAAGCTCCCGTTCCGGCTCGGACGCTTGCCGGGAGACATTGCCTATCAGGGCCGCCACGGATCGTTTTATTTCCCGATCGTTACGTGCATCTTGTTGAGCGTGGCGCTCACACTGATTCTTTGGATCATCAACTTTCTGCGCCGCTAAACTCATGAGCCAGCCATCACTTTTCGATCTCGCGCCCGAACGCCACGTCTGGAAAGTCAGCGAACTCACCGAGCGCATCAGCGAGTTGCTCGAGCGCGCCTTCACGGACATCTGGATCGAAGGCGAGGTCTCGAACTACCACGCCGCGCAATCCGGCCACCTCTATTTCACCTTGAAAGACGTGAGCTCCCAGATTCGCTGCGTCTGCTTCCGCGACCAGGTGCGCGGCCTGAAGTTCCGCCCCGAGGATGGGCTGCATGTCACGGTTCGCGGCTCGCTCGGCGTGTATGAGCCGCGCGGCGAGTATCAAGTCTACGTTAGCTACATCGAGCCGGTCGGCGCGGGCGCGCTGCAGCTTGCCTTCGAGCAGCTCAAGAAGAAGCTCGAGGCCGAAGGGCTTTTCGACGAAGAACGCAAAAAGCCGCTGCCGATTCTGCCGCGCTGCATCGGCGTCGTGACGTCACCCACGGGCGCGGCCATTCGCGACATCTTGCGCGTGCTCAAGCGGCGTTTCGCCAACGTGCGCGTGCAGCTCTATCCCGTGAAGGTGCAGGGCGAAGGCGCAGCCAACGAGATCGCCGCGGCGATCAAGTATTTCAATCGCGCGAATGTGGCGGACGTTTTGATCGTCGCGCGCGGCGGCGGGTCGCTCGAAGATCTGTGGGCGTTCAACGAAGAGGCCGTCGCACGCGCCATTGCCGCATCCGACATCCCCGTGATCACCGGCGTCGGTCACGAAACCGATTTCACGATCGCGGATTTTGTCGCCGACTTGCGCGCGCCGACTCCATCTGCTGCCGCCGAAGTCGTGGTGCGCCCGCGCAAGGAGTTCGAAAGTCACATCGCCGACAACTTCAGGCAGCTCGTCCACCACATGCGCTATCTGCTCTCCGAGCGGCGGCACCGTGTGCGGGATTTGCAGACGCATCGCGGGTTCCGCCAGCTCGAAGTGCTCGTCCGGCGGCGCCACCAGCAATTGGACGAGCTGGCTTCTGCGCTGCCGATCACGCTGCGGCTGAAGCTCGCAACGGCACAGCAGCAATTGACGAGAACGGCCGCGCGCATAGCGTCATTCGATTTGCGGAGCCGCGCGAACCTTCTGCGGCAGGGAATCTTGCAGAGAGAAGTCGCGCTGCGAGCGGCCTTCGAACGCGCGCTGGTTGCGAAGCGGCACCGGCTCGAAAAGTTGGCGATTCAGCTTGACGAGCGCAGCCCGCTGAATCTTCTCGAGCGCGGCTACGCGATCGCCTACGACGCTTCCGGAAAGGTCCTCCGCGCCGCGGATCAGGTCGAATCCGGTGATGATATTTCCGTACGCTTGGCCCGCGGCCAGCTTGACGCCACCGTCCGCCGCAAACGAAGTTCGTAGTGCGATTTTTGTGACACTTTACTGGTGTCCCTTTGCTTTGTTTTCAAGGAGTTAGACGACGAATCGCCTTGCATCGTGTGACACTTGGGGCGGCGGCGTGATTCGTGATGCCGAAGCCTCGGCAGTGACTCGTGGCTAGTAACTAGTGACTCGTGAACTCCCGAGACTGTACTGATTAGGACGGACACCGACGGTTTGTTTTCAGTGAGATGCGCGCGATTTTGTTTCGCATGTGTACCGATTAGAGCGCGTCGAGAGTCAGGGATCAGAAAACACCCTTCCCTTGAACTGCCGTCCGCTATTCAGTTGTCAAAGAGCTTCCAGCCCCTCGCTTGGAGGAGCTTCCACAGAATCGTTCCACAGCGAGCCGAAAAACGGCCCCAACTCACGCTAATCGATTCTTGGAATCCTGTCTATTGTGGAAAATACGGATACGCAGATTTGCGGACACTTCATCGAGCTGACTTTGAACCGTAGGATTCTTGTTTTCATAACGCCGGCCAGACTTGAATGGCGGCGGGTTTCTCCAGCTGGCTGTGCAGGAAAACCCTATCGAACGGATGCGGACTCGACTCGAGCTCGTGAGTCACTAGCGCACCGATCTCTCGAAACCCGAACCCCGGAGCGCTATACGGCGTGTTGTGTATGATGCCTTCATCGTAGTATGCCAGCAGGTGAAACTCGTCGAGCTCTTGTTGCTGCAATCTGAGTTTGTTTTCTGGTTTGCCGTACTTGGCGATCTTCCGCTTAACATTGTCGAGCAACGCGTCCCGCATCCAGTTGGGCGTGTACGCACCTCCGTGTGCCCAGAATGTAATCCACTCAACGCCCGGGCCCCAATCGAATCGACGCTCTTTGGCGTAGACATGCAGGCCCTCAAGGTGCTGTGTCAGACAAGGGAAGCCGGAAAAATCGGTGAAAAACGACCCCTGGGGGTCATACCATTCCCGACTATTGGGCCAGTTCGCATCAAGGCGGCTAATGAACCCATAGAATTCGCTTCGAAATGCGGCCGCATACTGCGGAGCGAGAACAACTTTCGCGCTGACGAAAATCAGCCCTATGTTGTTTGGCTGTGGTTCATCGGAACTCCGAATTACGCGCCGGTAAGAAGCTTCGAGTCTGTCGCGCTCCTTTGACCGCGCCATCTGCTGCCCATTGACCCACTGAACGAGTTCCACACCGATTCGCTTCGCGCTGGCGTCGAGACACAGCACATCCGGCGGATCGCCACCCCATTGAATACTGACAAGCGGTCTGCCCGCAAAATCGGGGCATGCCAGCCGAAAAGCTTCAAAGTTGGAGGACTCGCCTTTCTGCTTGGCGCTGTGGGCCGCTAACTGCGTTTGAACGCCTGTTGCCATACTCGAAATCTTACTACGATCCTCAAATCCTCGCGCTGGCACACGTCGGCGCTCCAACAAAGGCTTCCGCGCTGAAGGACGCGGCCCTACGCTTAAACCTGAAAGATCCCACCCTCACAAAACGAGGGTGGAGCACCCGAAAGTTCAAAGGCGGGGCCGCAGCACTCTTTCAGGGCAAGAGCACAGACATCCCTCCGCAGGCTCGGGACAAGTGAGTGTCTGTGCCACGCAACCCCCTTCTAATCTTCGTCGGCGGAGCCGGCGACTTTCAGCACGGCCAGGAAGGCTTCCTGCGGAATGTCCACGCGGCCGACGCGCTTCATGCGCTTCTTGCCTTCTTTTTGCTTTTCGAGGAGCTTGCGCTTGCGGGTGATGTCGCCGCCGTAGCACTTGGCGAGAACGTTTTTGCGGATTGCGCTGATCGTTTCGCGCGCGATCACGCGGCTGCCAATGGCGGCCTGAATGGGAACTTCGAACATCTGGCGCGGAATCAGTTTTCGCAGGCGCGTGGCAAGTTCCCGGCCGCGCTCATAGGCCTGGTCGCGATGGCAGATGATCGTCAGCGCGTCCACAGGCTCGCCGCCGATGAGGACGTCAAGCTTCACGAGATCGGACTCGCGGTAGCCCGCGAGGTGGTAGTCGAGGGAGGCGTAGCCGCGCGAGACGCTCTTCAGCCGGTCGTAGAAATCGAGCACGATTTCGTTGAGCGGCATTTCGTACGTGAGCATGATGCGCGTGGGCGAGAGATACTCGAACTTCTTCTGCACGCCGCGCTTTTCTTCGCACAGCGCCAGCACGCCGCCGACGGATTCCTCCGACGTGATGATCATGGCCGTCAGGATCGGCTCTTCGATCTTGCGAATGGAGGTGGGCGGCGGAAATTTCGTGGGGTTGTCCACTTCCATCACATCGCCGGTGATCGTGGTGATGCGGTAGCGCACGCTCGGCGCGGTGGTGATCAGATCGAGATTGAACTCGCGCTCGAGGCGCTCCTGCGCAATCTCCATGTGCAGAAGGCCGAGGAAGCCGCAGCGGAAACCGAATCCCAGGGCGACGGAATTTTCCGGCTCGTAGAAGAACGCAGCGTCGTTCAGTTGCAGTTTGCCCAGCGCGTCGCGGAGGTTTTCGTAGTCGCTCGAGTTCACGGGAAAGAGGCCAGCAAAAACCATCGGTTTGATGGCTTCAAAGCCGGGCAGCGGCTCGGCCGGGCGGTCCGCTTCGATGATCGTGTCGCCCATGCGCGCGTCGGCCACGCGCTTGATGTTGGCGATCACGAAGCCCACATCGCCGGCGGCCAGCTCATCGAGCACGACGGGTTTGGGCGTGAGCGCGCCAAGCGCTTCGACTTCATAGACTTCGTTGCCGGCGCAGAGGCGAATCCTCATGCGCGGCGCGATGCGGCCTTCCATCACGCGCACGAGAACGACGGCGCCGCGGTAGATGTCGAACCAGGAATCGAAAATCAGCGCGCGGAGGGGTGCGCCGGCTGAGCCCTTCGGCGGCGGCACCTTTGCGACGATCGCTTCGAGGACGTTCTCGACGCCCAGCCCGCTTTTCGCGCTGATCAGGAGCGCGTCGTCGGCGGGAATGGCGAGGACGTTTTCGATCTGCTCTTTGACGTGGTCGGGGCGCGCCGCGGGCAGGTCGATTTTGTTGATTACGGGAAGGATCGTGAGGTTATGGCGCGAGGCGAGAAACGCGTTTGCCACGGTCTGCGCCTCGACGCCCTGGCTCGCGTCCACGACGAGAAGGGCGCCTTCGCACGCGGAAAGCGCGCGAGAAACTTCGTAGGAGAAGTCCACGTGCCCGGGCGTATCAATCAGGTTGAGGCGGTATTCGTTTCCATCGCGCGCCTTGTAGTGCAGACGGATGCTCTTGGCCTTGATCGTGATGCCGCGCTCGCGCTCGAGATCCATGGAGTCGAGGACCTGCGCGGTCATTTCGCGCTGGCTGAGCGCGCCGGTGAGTTCGAGCAGGCGGTCGGCGAGCGTCGACTTGCCGTGGTCGATGTGCGCGATGATGCAGAAATTGCGGATGAACCGCGGATCCATGGCTTCCCGTGCAGGCCGCGCAGGCATGAGCGCGCATCGAGTGCGCGCCGGTCGCGTCCCTAAAGTATTCAGTTTGCCATAGATCCGAACGCGCGGCCAGCGACGTACGTTGTGGTGGAGAATTTCCCCCGAGGTTCAAACGAAGAGAGATTCACCGTCCGCCGATGGCGGACTCAGAATGACGACGAGTGGATGTGTCGGCGCCGAATAGAGTGTTGCTTCAAAATTGCTGAATGACGGAGCCGGTAGCGACGGGGCTCGTATCCGTGTCGAGCAGCAGTGCGGTATTCGCGTTGACGATATAGAAGACGATGTCGAAGGTCTCCGCCGGATTGGTCGCCGAGAAGGTCAATGTGCCGCGGCCGCTTGCGTCCGGCGTGCTCGCGGATAGGCCCGTAACGGTGAGGGGGTCGCTCTTAAACACGGCGTTGAAGTTATTGATGTCAACGTTTCCGGGAACCGCCTCGAGGATCAAGTTCGCGCCGACAGCGAACTGGCCGTCAACATCGGGCTGGAACAAGGCGGGCGTGTTGTGGAAGGCTCCCTGGCCCGCTAGGGCGAATGCAAAGTTCCCCGCGGGGGCGGTTCCCGGCAGCGGTTGCACCTGCTCAAATTCGATGCCCACGGAAACCGCGATGGAGTCGAGCTCGATGAGAACGCCGGAGCCCAACGCCGTCTGATAGAGGGCGAACTGCGGGGTCGGTGCACCCGGCGCGGGGGGGCATGCTCCAGCGGCTGTCAGGAGATTCAAGAAAATCCGGCCCGTTGTCGGGTCAACCGTGTAAGGACATGCGTTGACTGTCGAGGGCTTGAGCGGCGAGGAGCCTCCGTCGGCAGTACCGCCGATGTTCGAATCAAGTTCTCCGCTGGAGATATTGCCGTTTCCGTCGGAGGTGAACACGCCGCCCTCGGCATACGCGACCGGGCCGGCCGGCATCCCCACGGTGGCAGTGCCGCCGCTTGTGAAGGCATAGTTGCCCGCCGCGAGGTTTGCTACGCCGAACGGGCCGCCGGCGAGTCCGGCGTACATGTCGCCCGCGAAAAATCCGTTTCCGTCGATTTCCACGAGGTGCAAATGTCCCTGTGAACTGCTGGAGTCGATCACGTAGAAGGCGAACTCATGCGGGTTTGCGCCCATCCCGTTGAGCGTGATCGTGCCGCGGCCCGTCCCCACGTTGGCAGCGTCGAAGCCGTACGTGCTAGCTTGCAGGGACGCACTGGGAGTGATTGCGCCGTTGTTGTTGAGGTCAAAAATGGATCCGGCTGCAGGGATTGTGCCGTCACCGTGCGCGTCAAACCTGCCCGCCACGCTCTCGGGAAGAAAACTCGTAGACAAGCCCGACACGCCGAAGACGAACGGGCCATCGAGCTGCGAATCGTTTGCGGTAAGCGGAAGCGCTTGCTGATCGATCGTGCCGCTTCCGGTGAAGTTGCGGTCGAAGCGCGTCAGCAGGGCGTGCTGGTTCGTCGTGAGGACGAACTGCCATGTCTCGACGGCACGCCCCGTGCTAATGGTGGCCGAGCCGCGGCCATCCGGACCTACTGTGTACGTTCCAGTGATGGGCAGCTCGGAAGATACGCCCGTGAGGGTGCTATCCTCGTCTTCAATCCCGCTGACGATGTGGCCGCTGCCATCCGTCACGATGCTGCCGGCCGCCGCCAAGAATCCCGCGCTGTCGTTTCCGGTGTAGGAAAACGCGAACGGCCCGTTAAACGAGAGATCGGAATAGACGATCTGGGCTGTGGCCATCGTGTTGGCTCCCGTTAAGTTGTCGGTCGCCGTGATGGTGACGACGCCGCCCGGCGGAGGGAAGTTCGGCGCCGTATAGAGACCGCTCTGCGGATCGATATTGCCGATATTCCCGCCGTTTGCGGAACTGACAGCCCACGTCACGTTTGTGTCGCTGACGCCATTCAGCTGTGCCAAAAACTGGCGCGTGCCCCCGGCGGGAACCGTAGTCTCAGCGGGAGTGATGACCAAGCCATTCCCGACGCCTACTTGCACGACCGACGTATTCGACGTGACCGTGTTTCCCGTCGTCACGGTCGTCCCTGGGGTCAGGGGCGCGACAGCTGTGATATCTACTTGGCCATTGTTTGTATTGGGCACGACGGCCGGAGCCGTAAAGATCCCTACCTGAGCGTCGGTGGCCGAGGCAACGATCGTTCCCGTCGTGGAGCTTCCGCCCGCCACTCCGTTTACTTCCCAGGTGACGGTTGTGCTTGTAGAAGTCGTGCCGCCGCTCACGTTGACAACCGCAGTGAAGTTCGTTGTCAAATTGATCGGGACGTCGATGGGAGATGTCGTGGTCCCGACAGGCGTGATGGCAACAGAGGTCACCGTGCCGCTCGCGCTGCTGCTACCCTTGCCGCAGGCCGGTAGGCCGAGAACGGCGACAACCAGAATGGGCAAGAGCGAAGAGGCCGGGATTCTCATCTTCTTCAATGTGAAAGATTCCCCTGTGTTTTGTATGTATTTGTGCGCGGGTGATCAGCCGCAGCACTGACCAACGAGCAGCAACGCCGCGCTCTGTTGGACTCCGGCGACGCCATGAGGGTTGCCAGAGCTCCAGGCAAAGAGGGCAGGCCCACAGGAACTATACCGGTTTCTGATGGGGCAGGAAAGGTTCCAAAATCTTCCGCTGTCGAGCAAGGGAGAAATCTACCCGGTCGGGGGCCGGCCCGAGGCCGCGAGCACGAGTTCGGAAAGGAAGTCGCCGAGGCCTCGGTTTGCCAACTGAAATTCGGGGTCACGCGTCGCTCGGTCCAGCCAGCCCAGAGAAACAAGCAGAACAACCTCGGACCACGACTCGGCCGATGATCCTTGAAACCCCACTTCCCTCAGCACGCCGGCGATGAACGCAGCCTTTCGGCCTTCCACGAGAGCGAGGCGCCTTGCCACGCGCTCATCGCGGCGCGCCCATTCGCGCAATGCGAGTTCGATTTGCATCCGCCGGGGGTTTGCAGTCCGATTGACAAGGCGGGCCCACCGGCTGGCAGCGCCCTCGTCGCCATCTTGGTCAGGCGCCAGCCAATCGAGTTCACCGCGCTCCCATTGAGAGAGCATTTGCTCCAGGAGGTCGCTGCGGTCGGGGAAGTGCCAGTAGAAGCTCCCTTTGCTGATACCGAGGTCGCGGGCTAATACCTCGACACGAACCGAGTCAACGCCTTGGGTTCCGAGGCGGGCAAGGCCAGCTGCAATCCAGTCACGCGGTTTGAGGCGCGCCCGGCTGCGCTTTAAAGGGTTTTCCATACGGTACCGTATGCTGGCGGCAGCATATCGGACATCGACCGGCGGATCAAGCATTGGCCGGGAACGCTACTGGAGGAGCTTCAGCGAGGCGGCAAGCGTCTCAGGACCGTCGCCGAAGCCGGGGAGCCAGTGAACGTGCGGCTCTTTGCGGAACCAGGTGATTTGGCGCTTGGCGAATCGCCGGGTGGCCTGCTGAATCTGCGCGACCGCGGCCGGTTTACCTAGCCGGCCCTCGATGTGGCGAAGCAGCTCCGAGTAGCCGATGAACTGAAATGGCTTTGCATTAGGCGAGACGCCAGCAGCCACGAGCCTGCGAACCTCTTCGATCCAGCCCGCGCGGATCATGGAATTGACGCGCTCATCGATTCGGGCATACAGGGCGGCGCGGGGCGGCAGGAGTCCGATCTTCTTCACATCGTAGCCTTCGATGGCGGCCCGGCCCTTTCGATGAACGTCGCCTACCGTTTTCCCCGCCAGCGTGCGGATTTCGATGGCGCGGATGATTTTCTGCGTGTCGCGCGGAGCAATCCGGCGGGCCGCTTCACGATCCATGCGTGCGAGGAGTTTGTGCAGATGGAGCGGGCCGTGCTGCCTGGCTTTGCTGCGGAGGCGTTCGCGCAATTCCTCCGATCGCAGTGGGGCATCGGCCAGGCCCTCGAGCAAGGCGCGCAGATAAAGCCCCGTGCCGGCAGTAATGATCGGCAATTTGCCGCGCTTGCGCACGCCGTCGAGAACTTCGATCGCGCGCCTGCGATATTCGCCGGCCGTGAAGACATCATCGGGCTCGCTAAGGTCAACCAGGTGGTGCGGAATCCCGCGCTGCTCGGAGAGCGGCGTTTTAGCGGTACCGATGTCGAAATGCCGGTAGACCTGCGTCGAATCGCAGACGAGGATTTCGCCGCCGAGGCGTTCGGCGATTCGGATTCCCAGCGCCGACTTGCCGGAAGCCGTCGGCCCGAGAATCACGACGAGCCGCGCGAGGTCACTCATCCGGAGAATTTCCAAAGGCGGAGCAGCAGAAGAATCAGCACAAGGGCGGCGAGGATCAAGGCGCCTACGACTTGTGCGCGGGCAAGCTTCAATGAAGCCCTACGTCTTCCGGCCGTAGATTATAGAGGAACCAGATGCGCAGCTCTAAGTAGGGCCCGTGGAACTGCTGGGGGAGCGGTTCGAAGGGGTTCGAAGCGTGGATGGCGGACATCGCCGCGTTATCCAAGGGCACCTTGCCGGAGGTCCTTTCGAGGATCGGATCCGGCGCTACGACGCTGCCATTCGGCATCACTTTGAAAGTCGTCGCGACGAGGCCCTTGTCCCCCAGGTTTGCGGACTCAGGCATCACAGCGTACCAGTTGCGCCTTAGCGTATCGAGCAATCGCTGGATGTAGCTGGAGAAGTCAACTCCCTGAGTATCGGAGAGAATCTGAAAGCCCTGGCCCATCCCCGGGCCACCGCCCGCGCCCGGCGCGATGGAGCCGCCTCGGTAAATCCCGCCCCTCTTCGCTCCCTGCCGAATCGCATCGCTCATCTGATCCTGCAGCATTCGCCCCGGCGAGGATTGAGGCAGCTGTAGGTTGAGCTTGTTGGGCGACGGCGTCACAGGAAGTACCGGCTCGAGATGCGATGGCTGCGGCTGGACGGGCGCCGGAATTGCAGACGCCTGTGGCCTTAGCGCATCCGGCAGTTCCGGTTGCCGCTCAGGAGTTGGAGGGGGCGCTACAGGATGCTCGATCGGCGGCGCAATTTTGTTCAACGTCTCCGGATTGATCTGAATCTTGGGAGTTGGTGCCACAGGCTTTGGCTTGGGGGTTTCCAGCGACGGCGGATCGTAGATCCACTGCAACTGTCTCTTGGCGAGGTCGATATCCTGCTGCGTCGGTGGATGAGCCGGGAAGAGTTTCGGCAGCGACACTAGGAGGATAATGACGGCGATGTGGACCAGCAGCGACATCACGCGAGTGAGCAGGTCCGACTTCGAATCCCGCTTCTCTTCCGGCTCGATCAGAAGGTTCGCGTCGCCGGTGATGAAGATGTCCGGCTCGATGACTTCTCGCAGGTCGGGCGTGAGCTCCGGAGCGTGCTCGAATTCTTTGATTTCCTCTTCGGCGGCTGGCTCGACATAGGCGGGCACAACGATGCGGGAATCAAGGATCGCAATGGGAACCGTTTCCGTTATCGGCGCGAAGCTTTCGATAGGCTTCGCAGGCATTCCCCGAGGGACAAGCGTGCGGTCCACCAAGACTCCAAGCGGAAGATGAGCGGGAATCGACGTCTTGCCGTCGAGCGGCGCGGCGTCGGAAAGGCCCGAGGGCACAACCGTCCTGTCGTCCATGTACGTATCGAGACGGTGGCCTGGCTTCAGGTCACCGTCCTTGAGCGGACGCACATTTATCGGGACTAAGGTGCGCGGAATCATCGAGTTTCCTGCGGGGTGAATGCACTTAATTGGACGCGGCGACCATGGTCTAGGATGCCTGCCATAACGCGATCGGCGAGCTCGAGCGCCCGGCGTCCGGCGGCCCCATCCACGACAGGCTGCCTGCGCGTGCGCGCACACTCGAGGAAGGAGCGAAGCTCAGCGCGGAGTGGTTCTTCCGCAACGGTCGGCAACTTCTCAAAGCCGATCTCCGGCTGCGAAGCGCCCGGCTGCACGCGGATCCGTAGCGCGTCCTGGCGCGTGAAGTCGAGCGAGATGTATTCGTGCTCCTGGAAAAAGCGCATCTTGCGAACGCGCTCGGTCGAGACGCGGCTCGCGGTCACGTTGGCGACTGTGCCCGTAGCAAACTCGACGCGGGCGTGGGCGATGTCCACTTTATCCGTAATCACGGGGATGCCGACGGCCCTCAGGTCCTCAATCGGCGCATTCACAAGGGACAACAGTATGTCGAGGTCGTGGATCATCACGTCGTAGACCACGTCAATGTCGAGGCTGCGCGGGGTGAAGATGCCGAGGCGGTGGACTTCGAAGAACATCGGCCGCGAAACGATCTTTTGTGCCGCAGCGACGGCTGGATTAAAGCGTTCGACGTGCCCCACTTGCAGAATTCGGCCTGCGCGCCTTGCGGAAGCGATGAGCTCATCGGCTTCGTCAAGCGAAGCAGCCATCGGCTTCTCAACAAGCACATCGAAACCTGCTTCGAGCAGGCGGCAGCCTATGTTGGCGTGATCTCTTGTGGGAACGGCAAGGCTAACCGCCGTGACGCCGCTTGTTGCGAGGGCGTCAAGGTCGCCGATTACCTGCGTGCCGAACTCGGCGGCGATTTGCCGGGCGCGATCGGCGTTGGTATCCACCACGCCGGCAAGTTCGGCGCCCTCAAGCTCGCGCCACACGCGGACGTGATTCTTCCCAAATTCACCGACGCCGACCACGGCAACACGAATTGGTTTTTCGCTCACGAGTGTTTCTTTGCCGAAGCAGTCTCCAACGCGAACGCCTGAATCGCGATGCCCGCTTCATCTGCCGCCCGAAGCAGCGCCTCGCGGTCAAAGAGCAGCGTCCGGGCAGCGTCGATGGCAAGCGCCGTTGCATTCGAGCGGCGCATCACTTCAATTGTCTTCACGCCGATCACCGGCACATCGAAGCGCATGTCCTGAGACGGCTTGCTGACCTTCACAACAACCAGCTGCTGCCCTCCCACGATTCGCGCGGCGCGCTCAATCGTTTCGTCCGTGCCCTCCATCGCTTCAATCGCCACGCAGGCGCGGTCGCGGACGACAACCGTCTGCCCTAGGTCGAGCCCTGCAATCTTCAGCGCTACATCTCTGCCGTATGCGATGTCAGCGGCTTCGGCGGCATCCGGCGCGCGCCGTGTCAGCACGCCCGTGGCAGGGAGCAGAGGCCCGAGAAACTTTGTCGAGTCCACAAGTTCGATTCCTTCGTCCTGCAGGACGCGCGCAACCGCGCCGATCAGCGAGTCCGTGTTTTTCGTCGGAAGCGTCAACAGCAGCTTCGCGAGACGCCAGTCGGGACGAATCGAGCTGAAGATCTTGTTGTGCTTTACCTGACCCGCCATCACGGCGTGCTTCACGCCCTCCTGATGCAGCAATTCGATGCCGCGACTCAGTTCGCCGAGGCTGATCCAGTGGAAGCGCTTGGCCGCGCGTTCGAGCGCGGGCGATGCCTCCTCGCGGATGCCGATTACGGCCATTTCAATCCCTCGGCTGCGCGCACCCTCGAGCACGAGAAAAGGGAAGTCGCCGTTTCCGGCGATCAATCCCCAGCCCGTATTTTCGGCGGTTGCAGGCACGCGCACTCCTATTTCGTCAAGCCGCGGTCGGTAA
>Ga0187769_10000079_pt1 | contig 47096 bp, 35 predicted proteins | sample 0116_SJ02_MP02_1_FD_133140 | JGI IMG/M metagenome (GOLD analysis project Ga0187769, IMG submission 133140) | Tropical peat soil microbial communities from peatlands in Department of Meta, Colombia - 0116_SJ02_MP02_10_MG | ecosystem: Environmental > Terrestrial > Soil > Wetlands > Peat | place...
GATTCACCCCGTGTGATCTCGCCCAGGCCCGGTGCCCCGGCAGTGGGCTTATCGATAAGCAGGGGCTCAGGGTACACCGCTTCCTCCGTCCCACTGAGCGATTCACCCTGTGTGATCTCGCCCAGGCCCGGTGCCCCGGCAGTGGGCTTATCGATAAGCAGGGGCTCAGGGTACACCGCTTCCTCTGTCCCACTGAGCGATTCACCCTGTGTGATCTCGCCCAGCCCCGGTGCCCCGGCAGTGGGCTTATCGATAGGCAGGGGCTCAGGGTACACCGCTTCCTCGGTCCCACTGAGCGATTCACCGTCTGATGGAAGATTTGGCTCTGCCTCGGGTAGAAGCCTTACCCCCGCGCCCAGTTGGCTTTCATCGTCAAAGACGAGCGCTCCGGGCCTGTTCCCCCGATCTCTGAGCCGGGCACACTCTTTAGTACCACTGCGTTGTTCCGCCTCCAACATCCGCAACGTGGACCGCGCCCGCCTGATCGCCGTGCCCGACATCCGCGCATTCGGCGCCACACACAGTACAACCTGGACCGCCAGCCATACTATCCTTGGGTCTTTCCACCCAAACTGTGCGGCAGCCCGTCGGAGCACCGTCCCCAATTTTTCTGACAGCTGCAACGGAGGCGTGTCCGTTGCCGTCTCCTGTGCTCCCTCCAACTCCCGAATCCACTCCCGAGCCGTCTCGGTAGGAATGGCGGAGAGCAACAGAGCAGGGTCGAGGTCGTCGAGCGCAGCAAGCAAGAGGGCAGCCGAAGCTGGGGCAACCGATGGCGCACGAAGAAGGTCGAGGAGTGCCGGAATTTGCTGTTCGTAACTCGTTTCCTCTGCAACTCCCAGCAGCGAAACCGCATACCATGGCGGTCTTGTCGCCCCGATTTCGCTCCGCCCCCGCAAAGCGTGGCGCAGCAGCGTTTCGAGGGCTTCTTCTCGATTGTGAAAGAAGATTGCATTGCTCGCGTCTGCACGCGGATTGTTTCCGTGGACAGCCTGGGCTGCCATAGCAGCAAGTACCTGCTGCACCGCCTCCATCCAAACCCGCCGGTTCGCCTCGGCCGAAATTCCGCAAAGCGAAACGCGACGGAAGCAATAGATGCGGCCCTGGTCTTCGCCTGGCAGGAGCGCCAGGCGCAGCGCCTCTTCGAGCGAATAGGCGATTCGATGACGAGACGCTCCCTCGCTCATCCGCAGATAGCTACGCTTCACATGACGGTCAAGCCGGCCGCTTTGTAGCGCAATCATCGTTCCCATAGCGTCAGCTCTGCATGAACAACGGCCGCAACGCAACCGCCTGCGGGGTCAGGGTGGTGTAATGGGCCGTATCCGTTGTTTCGAGATAGGTCCCGGGCATGAACACGTCAGTCACAGTTGCGTGCACAGTGCTGCTGTCGAGATCACTGACTACCCCGCGGGCCGCAAGTGTCGCACCGGAATAAAGATTGACGTACATTCCGGAGGCAATGCGGTCCGAAGTCAGGCTGAGAAACACTGTGCCGCCAATCGCTGGCTGGACTCGCGCAATAATGTTTCCGGGGATGATGTTATCGACTGGAACATCGCTGGCCAACAGGATCGCCGTGCGCACCACGTCGCTCATAAACGCGGTGGCGGCGGAGTTGGTCGTATCGATTTGCAGAAAGAGCCAGTCGACCAGCATCTGCATCTGTTGGCGATCGGTATAGGTGAGTTGGTTCCATCCGGGTAGCACTGCCAGGCTCTGCAACTGAACGGAGGCGCCTGTACCGCGCAAGTATTCGGCCCACGTCAGCCGGTCAATCGGTTGCGCGATGCTGACACGTGTGTAAAGACAGGTAGCCACGCTGGAGATTTGTTGGACTAGCCTAGCGACGGAATTACTCACCTCCGTGTGCACCGAGTCGGAGGAGATCAAGTCATTCACTGCAGTAATGGCCTGTAGGCTGGCAACCTGTTGGCTCCAGCTCATGCTGGTCAGCGCTGCCGGTTGCAGGGCGGCGCGCTCCGTCTGGTAGCTGCGAAAGATCTTCCGATTGGCGTTGTAAACGTTGGCGATAGCGGAAGCATAGACGCCCGTTTCTCCGGCTGCCGAGGAAGGTAGTTGCGGCATCTGGAGGAGTTGGGCGGCGCGTGCCTGCGTGTTCATCGCCAGTTCCTGCAGCAGCACCGGTCGCTCTAGATTGCCAACCTGCAAGCTCACGGAGGGCAGCCAATTGACTGGCGCCTCGCGAAGCTGCCCGACAATTTCGCGCAACTCCGGCGGAATGGCTACCGACTGCTGCAAGCAGGCAGGCACGGGATTGGCAACGTTCGCGGGCACCAGTTGGCGGCTGGGAACGGTGTCGATCGCGTTCAGGGTTCGCGCGCGCGTATAAGCAATGAGCTGCACCGAACTGGCCAGCACCTGTTGCCTCTGCGCATTGGTGCTCTGCACCTGCTGGGCCTCGTCGGCGAGAAGAGCACTGGTGAATGCCAAGTTCTGGCGAGCCTGCAACAGATTGTTCGTCAGTTGCGTAACGTAGACCTGCGCCTGTTGAATGTCGTTTTGGATGCTCTGCAGCGCGTTTGTGCACAGTGTTACGAAATCAGAGTATTGCTGCACACGGGCCTCAAGGGCACGCAACAGCATGGTGTGTTGCTCGACCACGCGCACGCCGACGGAGAACAGCGTGGCTTCGGAGGCATCGCTGGGCAGGTAGGGCTTCTGGATTTGCGCCACGAGATCTGCATTGTTGGGAGCCAGAAATTCGGAGAAGGTGTGCGGCACCACGGGAACAGCGCCGGGGAATCCCGCAGGCGTCGTCGGCAGATCATCGACCAGAATCGGCAGATCGTCCGCAACCAGGTTCAGGTCGTTCTCCAGCGTCTGCAGCGTCTGCAAGAAATTCAGACGATTGGCGATGGCATAGAACATTGCCTCCTGGCAGGGAGACAGCTGGAGACGCTGGGCGATTGTTAGCGTGCGAATGTTCAACTGCGCGCCAGCCAGGGGGGATTGGTCGGTGATGTCCGTACTCGTCGCAGACACATTCTGCCCGGGAGAAATAATCTGTGCTGGACCTGGCACCGCTATTTTGGGGAGATTGATATCGAAGCCACTCTCAATCCTTTGCGCTTCCTGGCTTACGACGGCGCTGGCCGCTCCTCCCAATTGCCGCGAAATCATAGCCCTGCTCGCCTGAGTCAGGATCGCCGACTTAGGGGCGGCAGCAGGACTGGTCCGGACGGTCGTTTTCATCTCCTGCAGAGCCCCGCTCACCGCTGCGCTGCGGGCGCTCTGCATTCTTGCGAAGACGCTTCTGCCCGTTTGCGGTAGCAAGGGTTGTCTGCTGAACACCACCGGCTCGCTGATGGGGCGAAACACCGGTGCTTTGTAAACCGGCGGTTGAGTGGTTGTCGTTGTAGTGGTAGTGCCCCCAGCTCCTGCGGCGCCGCTTGTGGTTGTGGTTGTGGTCGTCGTGGGACTGCCGATCCCAGGGCTAATTGTCTGAATGTAGTTCTGCAGGTTCTCCGCCGTGGCGGAGGCGGTCTCGCCTGTGGCGATATTGGCCAACACCGGCGAAGTGGCCAGCGTAGTTGCGGCGGTAGACCCCAGGACATAATTGCGGAATCGATAGATGTCGGTTTGGGCTGTCAGAAAGGCGGTGTCAAGCAGGTCGTTGGCTTGCGAGACCCTGGCATTCAGGCTAGTAATGAGCGTCTGCAGGCCGTTGGTTTCCAGATTGGTCAGGTCAGCCTGGCTCAGCAAAGAGATGGTATGTTCCACACCGTTGGAGTCCGTGAACTTCGTCGTATATGGCGCCTCGCCTACCAGGGTTTGAAGCTGCAGTACATCCTTGGAAAGGTACGCGAGACAGACCCATGTAATAGCGCCATCGGCGGTTGTTTCACCTGGTGTCGTGTTCCACCCGGGGACCGCGGCGCCTGACGTGCCTGCTGTGCCGATTGGCAGCGCGTTGCCGCTGGTGTCCTGAACAGTTGCGTTTTGCAGATTACCGTTGGAGTCGATGATGATCTGACCCGCGGAATATTGCGTGTTCTTCTGCCACGTAAGAGGTCCGGCGTTTGTCCAGGTTACGGAAACGTCCAGCGTCGTGGCGTTCGCGCCTTCACTCCACGCCGGCGGGATCGCGCCCGAAGTGCCACCGATGGTTGCGATCTGAATGTCGCCATTTGAATCCAGGATTCCCTGGCCAGCGGAGTAGCTTGTGTTCGGCTGCCACAGTGAGCGGCCGAGGTTGTTCCACACCACACCACTGTCCTGCGTCGTCTGCCCAACATTCGTGTTCCAGGCGGGGACTGAGTCGCCGGAGATCCCTCCGGTCTGCACGATTTGAATGTTGCCGCGCGCGTCCAAAATCAGTTGACCGGTGGTGTAGAGATAATCTTGCTGCCACGTCGCGTTGCCACCAGACTGCCAAATGATTCCGTCGGGCGTTGTCTGTCCCGGGCCTTTGGCCGCAAGCCAGTTGGGCGGGAACAATGCAGAGACGCCGCCAGAAGTGGCGATCTGGATGCTCCCAGTCGAATCCAGAATGGCCTGACCCGTGTTGTACGTGGTGTTCGGCTGCCAGGTGGAACGGTCGAGGTTGTTCCACAGAACCCCGCCATCCTGCGTCGGCTGCCCGAAATTCGGGTCCCACTGCGGCACATTAGCGCCGGAAGTCCCGGCAGTTTGCACCACTTGGATGTTCCCGTTCGCGTCTAGAATCGCCTGACCGGCGGTGTACGTCTGCTTCGGTTGCCAATAGTCTTTGCCGCCCGCAGTCCAAGTGACGCTGCCATCGGTGTTAGTGGTCCCGGGGGCCGCAGGCTGGAGCCAGGCAGGCGGCGAGGATGCCGAGGTCCCGGGAACCGTGACTTTTTCCATGAAGCCTTGCGGGTCCACCACAAACTGACCAGCGACGTAGGCCGTATTGGGTTGCCATGCCCATGGGCCATTGTTCAGCCAGGTGATCGAAGTGTCGCCGGTAGTGGCGCCGGCAGTCTCATTCCACGTGGGCTGTGTGGTTCCGGACGTACCAGCAGCTTGCACCTGCTGAATGGACTTGTTCGAGTCGATAATGAAAGCGCCAACAGCGTAGTTTGTTTTCGGTTGCCACGTCGCGTTGCCCTGATAACTCCAGGTCAGTCCGTCTTGTGTGGGTTGTCCTAGAGTCTGGTTCCATGTCGGCGCGGAACTGCCGGAAATGCCTGCCACCGTCACTGTCTGGATGTTTCCATTCGGGTCAAAAATCGCTGCGCCAGCGGCGTAAGCATTATTCGCCTGCCAAGTCGGGGAGCCGAGGTTGTTCCACTTCACACCACCGGGTCCGGGGTCCTGTGTGGTCTGTCCGACTATATTCCATTGAGGCGCCGAAGAACCTGAGGTGCCAGGGGTCACCACAATCTGGATGTTATTGTTCGTATCGACGATCAGGTTTCCCGCCTTATACGGCTGACCCGCCTGCCACGACGGAGTGTCCTGGTTCGTCCACGTCACGACGCTTTCCGGCGTGGTAGTTGTGGTCCACGCGGGCGCCGAGGCGCCGGATGTGCCTCCGGTTTGTACCTCTTGGATGTTGCCGTTGGAATCGAGGATGAGTTGGCCCTCCGCGTATGGGTGGTTTGCTAGCCAACTCGCATTTCCGCGTGCCACCCAAATGAGGCCGTCCGGGGTGGTCTGTCCTATCACCGTGTTCCAGTCAGGCGCTGACGACGCCGAGGTTCCTGTGCTTTGAGCCACCTGAATTGCGCCGTTGCTATCGATGACGAACTGGCCAGCGGAGAAAGAGGACGATGCCTCCCAAGTGGATTGAAGGACCGTTCCGAAGGTCTCGGTTGAGGTGGGCGTATAGGGAGGGGGAGCATTGCGACTCGCCAGTTCGTCCGCGGTCAGTCCATTGTCTGGGTCGATCAAGTTCGGATTGGCAGGAACGTTTGGACCGATCGCGGTGAAGAGCGAGTTGAGCTCCTCCTGCACGGTTTGCAATTGTTGCAATGTGAGGTTTCGCGCCTGCGTGGCCTGGGAAACCTCCTGATAGAAGACTTGCGGGACCGTATCCACTACCAGAATGTTTGGATCGTAGACCGCATCGGGCAGCGGAACGAGCACCTCGACCGGTTCAAGATCGTCAGTATCTGCAGGCGCCGCCGTCAACGCCGAAATCGGGTCCATGAGCATCCCGGTTTCAAGCACAGTTTCCAGTTCCTCCAGGAACACTGGGGCGGCGGAGATGGTCCAATTAGGAGGGAACCACGGGGCGGTCTGATTGGTGAAGTCCACTGCGGAAGCAGGCAGAATGCCGCTCGGAGGAAGTGTGGGAAAGATATCAGCGAGTGTCGTGAACTGCCGTTGCGCAGCCATGACCTGGCTGAGCTGTTCTGAAAGCTGACTGATTCTCGCTTGCGCCAGCGCCGGTTGAACCACAGGAGGGTTGCCGGTGCCGTTGTTAATCCAGGTGACGCTCCCGTCCGTAGTGGGCAAATAGATGCCGTTCCAATCGGGTTCGTCCGAGCCGGAAGTCCCAGCCTTGAGAACTTGCTGCTGATTGCCGCTTTTATCAAAGACGAACTGGCCAGAGTTGAAGACTGTGTTCGCACGCCAACTGGCCGGTCCGTTGTTGGTCCAGACGACCGTCCCGTCCGTAGTCGTCTGATTGTAGATGGTGCTCCATTGTGGTGGCACACCCCCCGTCGTGCCTTTGGTTGTGACCACCTGCACATTGCTGTTCGGATCGATGATGAAATCCTTTATGTCGAACGCGGCCTGCGGCTGCCACTGCAAAAGCGGAGGCGGCTGCGACGGAAGCACGTGGCGATTGCGCGGCAGTCCGCCGGCCCGCACCACCGCCGGGCAATCAACGAAGAGCGGTTCCCAGGCCAATCCGCTGTTGACCCATGTGATGGAGCCGTCTTTGGTCAAACCGCCCCAGGCCGTGTTCCACGTTGTCGGCTGCGTGGCCCCTGATGTTCCTGCAGTCTTGACTGTCTGGATATTGCTGTTGGTATCTGTAATGAATTGGCCGGCGGTGTAAGGTGTGCTCGCCTTCCAACTGATGCCCGGATCGAAGGCGATCAGTGCGACCGGCACACCAAGCATCGCCCAAGGCAGTTGATCATCGGGACCAAGCATGGCTTCTGCCTCGAAGATCGCGTACGCGAGCCGGTTCCTCCACGTGCCTTGTGGTTCCATCGGCGGCAATTGAAGATTTGTCACATCCGGGACCCCGGCCGGCCACGGCAGATAAACCAGGCGAACTGCATCCGCGATTTGCCAGTCTTCAAAGGCATATTCCGCTGGATCTTGACCGCAGGAAGCGCCCAGGTTGCCGCTCACGATGGTAGGCAGACTGCCGGTGTCCATCTCCTGACCGCTGACTTGCGCGATTACCGGCTGCAACAGGAGAATGCCCGCATAGGTAGAGTTGGTAGGGTCTCCGACCGACTGACGAAATGTGTATAAGTCGCTGCCGGTTACCAGGTCGATGACCGTGATCGTGCTCAAGTGTGTCTTCAAGGTTGTGTTCAGCACGACGTCCTGGCCATTGGCCATGATGCCGTACCCGGGGCTAATCGTGAACATGGGGTCGGCGCCCCTGGTGTCCATCGTGAGGGCGAGCCCACTGACCGTTCCCGCAGTGACACCCTGCCCGAGGGTTGCGAGCAGGCCGCCGCGATAGTTCTGTTCGTTGTCCAGTGCGGAAACCGTGAGCGTGCGCCCCGTGTACAGATTCAGTCTCTGCCGCCACCAGCCGGGGTCTATCTGCTGCTCTAACTGCGGTTCCGTGCCAACCAGCGATTCGCCGGCTACCGGATCGGTGATGGGTGTCGCGGGCATAGCATGTCTCCCCGGTCAGGAATTGGTCCCCGTGGCAAAGCTGACATAAGCGGGCGAACTGCGGTTGCGGATATAGAAACCGTAGGTCTGGTTCCCGATGGCCTGCTGCCATTTTGAGTTCTGATTCTGCGTCGGCTGGATGATTGAGATCGCTCCCTGATAAAGCCGCAGTAAATCCATCGGAGTGCGGAAGCTGAGGATCTGCGGGACGGTGGGGTTGGGCGCGAGTGTAGGCAAGCCGGCCTTGAGCGCGGCAAACCCGGTCCGCGACACTGGAATCAAGGCGAAGACCGAAAGATCAGCGTAGGCGTTGGCGGGAAGTGTAAGGTCGATTGGTGGCAGCGCCATACTGTCCTCGACCAGAGCTGGAATTTCATCGATCGGAATTACACTCAGCCGCACGTCGAGCTGTTGCGGAAAGAATGCCTGCGTAAAGGTCTGCGCTGTCGACGTGACTGTGATTCCAATGCTGGCAAGCGGAAATCGTCCAGCCGGCGGCAGCGCCTGAAAGTAATTCGCAGCGGCAAAGCTGGCCGAGAGGCCGGAGGTGATGCGCGTTGCAACCGTCTCCTGCAACATCGCGTCGTACTGCATGAGAAACGCTTGCTGTGTCGCGGGATCAGCCAGACCAAAGCGCAGCCCGCTGTACTCGGGCCCGCTGTCGCGCCGCACGAGGTAGGGATCGACCCACACGATCACCCCCCGCTGCAGGTAGATCATTGCCAGCGGCAACAAGGCATTGGAAAGCTGGCTGGGGTTCGCGTTCAAGAAAATCTGCCGCGCCAGGGCGGCGCGCAGTTGCGCAGCGTCCTGGTTGCTTCCGCGAGTCCAGTTGATGGGGCCCGGGTAGGGCACTAAGGTGATTGCTGTGGCCTCCACAATGTTGCCGTCATGCGTGGTGCGTGTGCCTTGAATACTGGTGGGATAAGAAGCAATGGGGTTCGCCGTAAACTCGACTGGGCGTAGCGCGAGAACATAAGCTCCGGTGCGTGTGCGTGCTGGCGTACTCGGCTGCGCCGCCAGGTTGAACTGCACGTCCAGGTTCTGCTCGTCGGGAAGATCGGAGAGATCGATAGTGATGTCATTGGGCAGCAACACTAGCTCACCGGCAGGCGTGAGACCCAAGCCGGCGCGAACGATCACCGTGTCACCAGCTGCACTGGGGTCGTTGGCCGCCGGAGTATCGACGTACAAGCCGTGGATGACGCTGAATCCGGCCGCCTGGCCCAGATCCGCCTGGCGTTGCAAGAAGTAGTCTTGCTCCCGTAGCAGATCACGGGCCGCAAGGAAGCGCCCGTCAAACCAGTAAGGACGCGTGCGCTGGCTATCGATCACCAGCGAGCCGTTGTTCTGCGCCGCTACGACCTGGGCTTGCGTCAGAGTGATGCGCGTATCGCCTTGTGTGTAACTGGGCATGGCTGACTCCTAGGTTTCCGCTCCCGACGTGAAGCCCAACGAGCGGGCCACGAGCGAAGGCGGGTAAACGAAAAGCCGCAAATTGTTCAGGATCTGTATCCCGCTCAGGTTGTAGGTTGGGGGCTGCCCACCTACACCGGGCGTGGCAGGAATCGAGATCCGCGCAAGGAACACCGAACTGGAATCAACAACTCCCTCAAGAACTTCGGCGGGCACGGTACCGCCGCTGGTAAACGGCGAATATGCCGCCGGTCCGGTGCTAGCCGTAAGTATGCTTTGTTGAATGGCCGCAAGCGCACCTGCGATCCCACCGGTTGGAGGTGCTGGGGGGAACCAAGGATCCTGCGGCACCGGCAGGGGGTTTACGTGGGACGCATCCGTGCGCAAGACCAGTTGCATGGCAAACGAATCCAGCAGCCGGTTGGCTGAAAATGCGTCCGTCGCGTCGTAATCATCTTGCGTGGCAAAGCACGGAGTCAGTCCTCGCGTGCAGGGAACGAAGGTGGCAAACACATCCACCCAGAGCTGGTTTGACTGGATGGAATTGTTCAGGTCCGTGGGCGCTTGACCGTTGAGCCAGGGCTGCATGCGAATGCACACCGTGCTCGGCACAACGATCATTCGCCCTACGCGGTCGATGGCCAGTCCTGCGGCCACCTGAACTTCCGATTGCGATGGGCCTGCGCAGGTCCACGCTGCGACTGCAGGGCTGCCGTCCAGCGTGGTGCTGCCAATCGCCGTGTTCCACGTCGGAGAAATTTGCCCGGCGGTGAAAACGGACGTTCCACTGGTGAGAATTTGCACATTCTGTGCCGGGCCTGTGCAGGTCCATGCGGCGACGGCGGGATTGCCATCGAGTGTAGTGCCGCCGACAACCGTGTTCCACACTGGCGCAACGGCGGCCGACATGAAGGGTGAGGCTGCGGTGAGGACCTGCACGTTGCCGTTGGAATCGACGATCGCAGTCGGCGCGGTGAACTTTGAGTTGGGCAGCCATCCGTTCGGATTGACCGGCCCTTCGCAGGTCCAGACAACAGCCGTGCCATCCGTGATCGTGCCGTTTGGCGTGGTCGCAAACTTTGGTTGAGCGCTGCCAGTGGTTCCCGTCGCACCCGTGTTCACTTGTACGTTGCCATTGGTGTCATAGATAAAAGCCCACTGCGCGTAAGACGTGGTTGGCTGCCAGACCGGCGGACCATTCAGCACCTGCACGTTGTTGTTGGAATCGATAATGGCAGAAGGAACGGGGAACGGCGCGTTCGGGCGCCATCCATTCGCGTTGATCTGCCCTTGGTTGGTCCACACAATGCCAGTGCCGGTCTCCGCCACAATGCCGCCGGGTGCAGTGGCAAAGGCTGGTGTCGTGCTGCCGCTGGTTCCGGCAACCCCGGTATTCATCTGCACATTCTGGTCAGCGTCGAAAACGTAGGAATCCGCTGGGTAGAACGTGTTCGGCTGCCAGATTCCACTGACGGCGACCTTCAGTCCAGACACAGTGCCTGTGCCGCACAGTTGCAGAAGCGCGCGGGCGAGGGAGCTGCGGTGATAATCCTGGTCGGCCTGGAAATCATCCACCCCCAACATGCGCCCGAGCGAGTAATAGACACGGCTTGGCGCCGGCGGCGGATTCAGGTTGTCGACAGGCGTGGTCAGTGCTGTGGTGGTTGCCATGGTCATCTCTCGTCTTTTTCTTCTTGAGTTTTTTCAGTGAATACCGCGCGGCGGCTGGCCTCAGGAACTTTCCCGTTGGCAACGGCGAAGGTAAAGCGTGCTGCGAAAGCAGGATGAATTCCATCAACACGAAATGCCTTTGTGGCCACCGCGACCGGGCGGAATTCGTACTTCGCGGTGCTGTCCGAAAATGTTGATCCGGCTCCGCACAGCGTGGTCGTGTTGGCGCCTGCAACCATGACTTCGAGGCACTGCGTGGGATCGGTGATTGCGGTGCTGGTTCCCGAAGTCGATAGCAGTACCGTGGCGGAAACGGTAGTCGGCACGGCTGGTCGTTTGACTGGCTGTTCCATATTGTTTTCGCGCATTGAGCTTCTCCGTATTTGGATCTGGCGTTAGCTTGATGGATTGATCAGCGTCCAACGATATTGGGTAATGGTCGTGCCTTCCGGGGATGTCGACGCCCGGCCATCCAACACAATGGAATCTCCTGGCCGGATTGCGGCTGGAGCAGTGACCCTGGCAATGGGTTTTACGTACTGCACCGTTTCCCACGCGCTGTTCATCCGGGGATCCAGACTCGGCATCTCCTGAACGACGTCATAGCGGCCCACATCACTCACGCCGGCCGTCACCGGGTTGCGCGGCGGTTCAGGGCCAAGATAGGAGTTCACTCCAACCAGGGAAGCCAGGCCGATCATGAATGGCTGCGTGGCTACCCTGACGAATGCCTGCACATGCGCGGGCTTTTCCGCCTCCACGATTCGCTGTACCATTTTCAAGTTCACGTTCTCCACCTGGTTGTGGACAAAGACCGTCATGCGATACGCCAGTTCGTCGTAGAACTTTTGCGCCGCTTCAGGACTGCCGGCAATGCCCAAGTCTGTCTGGTAAAGGGCCTGCAGTTCGGCCAGCATCTGCCGATCTCCGAGAAACAGCGTGTCGCCGACAAACGAATTGCTGCTGCCCGAGTAGCCGGGCAGCAGCGGGTTGTTCTGGATGCTCAGATCGGCGCCGAGGATGGTCGCGAAGATGTGGCGCAGCCTGAAGTCTTCGATCACGATGATCGCGCCCCGGCTGCATGCTCCGTCAGTTGCGACATCCAGCGCTTGCGTCACGCCCTTTGCAGTACCTCGCCATTGATATAGAGTCGGCGTTGCCTCCAGCCTGGCGCGCCGCCGGTGCGACGGGTAATGGCTCGGCCGGATGCCAATCCACGAGCCCAGCCAGTCGAGCGAGTCCGGCGGGGTGCTCTCCGGCCGCATCAGCAGGTATGCGTTGGCAATGCGGTCTTCGATCCGCGTGAACTGCGATTCGAATAGATCGACAAAGCGCTCAAAGAAATCACGCCGCGTGCTGTTGCCGTTGACGTCCGCCGCTGGGGGGAATTTCGACTCGTGATAAATCTCCGGGAGATACTTCTGCACATAGGAGAAGCGTGGGCCGTAAATCCTCATTCCCGCGATCTGCGGAGAGTTCCGCCCGTCCCCTTTGAGCTGAATGCGCACACCCAGATAGCGCCCGCTCAGGTTGCGCACTGCCTTGTTGGCCCTTTGTACCAGGACCATGAAGAGTCCCTGCGTGTTCTCAACCGGATCACCTTGCAACAGTGTCGGGGCAAACGCAACCTCGGTGGCGATGGATTGCCACACCGCCGTCGGCGTGCTGGGAAGCATGGCTGCCGGGATGGCAGATGTATCGGCGGCGCCAAGAATATGCGGATACCACTGATACGACGGATCCACCAGATCAGCCATGCTATCGGAGGCCGTAAGCCAGATCAGCGCGCCACATCGCGGTGGCAGGTTGGCTTCCAAAAACATGCGGTGCCAAACACACTGCGAGGTTCCGCTGTCGATGATCGCCGGTCCCGCCGGGTTCGTGGCTCCATTTGGAGCAAGGCTATTAAGCGACAGCGGCAGTAGCGGAAGCATGATGGGCGTGGCGCCGGGCACATTTGCGTAGTTGGGTGGCAGGCTGAACCCATGCACCATCGGACCGACATTCTGCGCGGCAAGAACGTACGTTTCCCCTGCGGGAACCAGGGTTTCGCCAGCATCTTCGAGATCGTAGATGAGGGCCTCGTTTAGCTGCGTTGCGAAAACCGCGAATTGCTGGGCGCCCAGCCACGCAATTGCGTAAGGCCACTGCACTCCGCCCAATTGCAAAGGAGTGCCAGACAGGGTCGTCTCACTGAAGATGCGAATGTTAGCAATTGGTTTGCCGTTTGTGTCCACGGCCCATGACATCACAACGAACTGTGCTGGTTGCTGAGTCATGTCCATCGGCGCCAGAGCAACGAACGTTTCGCTTGCTGGCAGCGCGGCACGGAAAACGATCTGCGGCGGATTAGGGTTCGTCTGGCAGGGCTGGAGGATGCCGGGATCGGGCGTATCGGCTGGCCCCGTTTGCAGCGGTTGACCGGTGACTTTGCCCAGTTGCGGTGCGGTGCGGTCGAGCGCGAGCACGCCACCTTCTGGCAGAGCCGCCAGACGCCAGAATTTGAAATCGGGCGCCGTCAACGTATAGTTGGGCCAACGATTGCGGCGGTCAATCATCACGAGTGAGCCGCCCATCGCGACGTAAAGAACCCCGTCGTAACCCGTAACCAGGTCCGTCACGTTTGGCTGGCCCGGCGCGTAAATCGGTACTTCGTTCGGCGGCGGCGCATCGCTCGGACCGCTGCCCCCTGCCATCACAATGTCTCCGGTCGTGTCCCAGCGTGCATAGTTGCCGTACTGGTCCAGCGTCATCGGGGTGGTGTTCACCATTTTGGCCGCGATGTTGAGGTCTTCTTTCGGCGGATCGCCGATGCGAACGCTGCGCAGTTGCAGCGTGTTGTTTTTGCTGCAATAAAACAGACCATCTTGCGAGGGTCCTGCGCAGCTCCACATCAGATTTCCGTCCACTACCGTGTCGCCGAGCGCCGTCGGCCACGTTGGTTGCAAGCTACCAGTCGTGCCAGCGGTCGTCGAACCCACCACGGCATCCGCGACGTCAATGGCCAATTGCAGATTTCCATTGGGGTCCCGGATGTACTGCCCGACCTGGAACTTTGTGCCAGCCGCCCATACACCCGGCCCGGCGTTAACCCAGGTGACCTGTCCGTCGATTGTCGTCATGCCGAGCGTGGCACTCCAGCTTGGGGGCGCGCCCGCGGTCGTACTCGCCCGCGTTGCCGAAACACGTTGCACATTGCCGTTGGAATCGAGAACGAATTGCCCAAGGTTGTAAACCTGGCCGGGTTGCCACGCGCCCGGTTGAATGAGGACCCAAGTAACCTGCCCGTCTGCCGTCGCCTGCATGGCGGTGGTACTCCATGGGGGCGGCATTGCTCCGGTCATCCCTTGCTTGGTAATCGAAGCGACGCTTTGCAGGTTGCCGTTGGAGTCTCGAATGCATTGTCCAACGGGAAACCTGGTGTTGGCCTTCCACGAACTTGGACCGGAATTAATCCAGGTGATCAGCTCCTCAATCGTCACCCCGAATGCGGCTGTCTGCCACGCAGGTGCTTCGGAGCCGGAGGTACCTGCGGACTGTATGCTTTGGACTACTTGAATACACCTATTCGGATCGACGATGGATTGTCCGGGCACATACGCGGCAAGGGCGCGCCACGGCGGAAGCCAGTCATTGAGTTGGCTCAGCATCCAAAAGCGCAGACCGTTCGAATCCATATCAATCCTTCAGCAAACCTTAGGCACAACCGGCACCGCGACCGTTGGGTCGGTCGGCGGTGTGGGTGTCAATGTGGTTGGAGCGGTCCCCGTCGTTCCATCCGGCGTGGCAGTGACTTGCACATCCAGCAACTCAGGAAGCTGCCAGCTCTGCAAAACAATTTCCGGCGAGCTGCTGGCAGAGGCAGTGACTATCTGATAAGAGCCGGACGGTTGAAGGGTCGTGAAAAGGTTCAAGCCATCCACTTCGGAGACACCAGCCACTTGGCTAACGACCACCTCCAACTCGAGCAGCCGTACCGTGCGTCCGAGTGGCCAGCCGGTGTTGTCGACACCCCCCGGAGCCAGCGGCCACAAGTAGCTGCGCAACGCGGTCTCGACTGCTTGCGATACCTGCAACGTCTGGTAGCCGGTCTTCACCTCGACGGCAACCGTGATGGCCATGCCCACATACTCGCTGGCAATCACGTACATCTCGGCGGTTACAGGCCGACAGGGATTCAGGTACTGGTAAACCGTCTCCAGCATTTGCCGGTCAGCCCGGGGACATGGATTCATGACGCCCACTTTGTTAGGGATCACCATCACGGAAACAACTCCAGGAACATTTGGGGTCTTGGTCTGCGGCTTGAACAGCGGCAGCACTTCTGCGCGCGCGACATTGGCGCCAGGCGTCTGCAGCGCCAGATTGCGGTAATCGGCGGCCGTGACTGCGCGGCTTTGGTTCTGCAGCAGCGAGGGGATGCGCTGCTCAGCCGCATCGAGCGTCTCCGAATCCGCGCCGCCTGTGGTCGCGATAGGCTGCTGCACGGTAATGGTTTGCGTCACCTGATTGCCGGAGGCATCGAACGCCTGAATGGCGGTAAGTGTGCCAGCAGGAAGGTTGCCGGCCGACCCTCCGCCGGCCCGCATGGTGCGCACGCGCACGCGGCGGCCCGCGGGTACGATCATCCCTTGCAGTTGATTACCAAAAGTCACGACGCCCGCCTCAGGATCGAGCGTGTATGCTTGCACCGGCCCTTGCAAAACGGCCAGATCATCCACTTGTTGCCACAATTGGAATCCCAGACCCGGCATGTCGACTTCCAGCAAGAACGTGGAAGGATCAACCTGCGCTTGAGGCAATGCGAACTGCTGGTTCGCGCTGCCGTCGCTCACTCCGATCACGATCGAGTTGTACGTCGTGCGCTGGTCGATCTGCACTGCGTTGACGCCCAACCAGCTGACCTGCAGCGCACTCCGCGCGGTGAGCTGTATCCAGGTAACCAACCGCGAGGCAATGGAGGTATCGTCGAGACGCGGCGGCTTCACGCCTACTCCCGCCTGCAAATCCTGGAGCACAGCGTTCGGAGGCGCACCGATGTTTCCGCTTGGCACCTGCAGTTGCACGATACCGGGCTGGGTCAAGCCTTGGGTTGTGTCGCTGACTACCTTCATCGTTGCATATCCGGAAAGCAGGCCATCCGGGGTCAACAGGGGCATTTGCCATGACGCGTCCACTGCCGCTGGCGTGCCCGCACTGGTGTAGGACTGTGGAACTGGGTAGAGCCCCGGCACCGACAGCATTGGCACAAAACCGATATTCACCGTTGCTTGCCCGGACGGCCCGCTGAGTGCGGTGAGCGCTGCTTGCTGGTTCTGCGAGGACGAGACCAGCAGCGCGAGCCAGATGCTGCTGTCGGATGTCCCCTTCACAACGTCGATGCCGTTGGGATCGGCCTGGTTATTGGCGAACAGGGCCGTCGTCGTGTAGCCGGCAGGAATGGACGGGAGATTGTAGAGTGTTTTCAGCCCCGTTCGCAGGGACAGAGAACTGTCCCGCTGCTCCCTGCTCAGCGGGACCTTGATGTACGCTTGCCCAGTGACGGGAAGCAGGGTGATCTCTCCCAAAGTCTCAAAATTGGGCGGCCCACTCACCTTCGCTGGAGCCACAATGCCCACCGGCGTTACCGAGTTTTGGCTGAGGGAAAGTGTGAGAATGCCAGTCGCGGCGGCCGCCGGCTGCATGGATTGCCCGAGCAGTTTCAGGAATGCAATCCGCTGCTTCTCCGGGATCAGGTTGGCGCGATAAAGGATGGTGTCAGCCAGCCAGGCGAACAACTCCAGTAGTGTGCGGCCGGGATCACCCGGTTGCAGATTGGTCCACTCCGGTGTGTGTGCCGGAACGTTGGCCAGCAGGTCCTGGACAAGATCATCATAGGACCGGTCGTCGAGAGCTGGCGGTATTAAGGGCATAATGTCAACCCACCTGCATGGTTACGCCAATCTGTTGAGGAGCGTTCGTGCGCAGCATGCGGTAGTAAATCTGTACCTGAACTTCGGCGGGCGATCCCGCCACCGGATCCACATCTACGGCGTCCACGGTGATCCGGTTTTCATAGTTCTGCAGACTCTGCATGATCGTCGTCTGTATCTGGGCGCGAAGCGCGACAGTGTTGCCCTCGTCGAGAAAATTCTGCAGACCGGCGCCGTATCGCGGACGCATGAGTTGCTCACCTGGCCGCGTCATGAGAATCACGCGGATGGAATCGCGAACACTCTGTTCCAGCGTCGGGTACGAGAGCTGGCCGTTTTGCGGTACCGGCAGAAACGGCCATCCGATTGGGTCTTGATAGTTTGCGCTCATGACTACTCCTCTGGAGACGGAAACGGAATGCAGATTTTGATCATCGGCAGCCAGAAAAAAACGATGTTCAGCAGGCTGAGAAAAATGTTGAGCACGAAGAACGCGCAGATGGTGATCAGCGGAATGTTGAAGCCGCAGATCCACGTGAGGGTGCTCGAAGCCCCGCCGCCTCCGCCACTCATCAAGCCTGACATGGTTGTTCCCTGCATGGCGTTCATCAAACTGCCAGGCACCAGGAAAGAACAGTTGGGCTTGGCATTCTTCAGGAACCCGGAAGTGGGATCAGGTAAAGGAATCGGCGGGGGCGTGCGTGGGCCGCTGGCGTGCCACGGCGCAATCTGGAAGTGGTGACTGTATTGACTCCAGACCAGCGTCGGCGGGCAATTGCCAGATTCCGGCTTGATGCGAAAAAACATCCGCAGCTTGTAGTTGCGGGTGCTGTCCTGAAAGCGTCCCTGGGGCGACAGCATTTGCAACGAACTGGACGATCGCAGCGCCCGGACCATGGCATCGACCAGGCATTTCTCGTCCTCATCGTCAAGCGGGTCCCAGTGAGTCGGCATCGCCAACGTAGACGGGGTGCCCGAGACCGTGGGATAAGTGCTGGTTGACGGCAGCAATATCTGCTGCGCCGATTGATAAAACTCGCCCATTGGCTTCTTCGTGCCGTCGGGCAAGGTGACGCAGCGCTTGTTCAGGACCTTCAGGATTGCATTACCTTCCGTTGTCCCGCTGAAGGCGTTGAAGACCGTGTTCAACATGCGCAATGCTGTCGTGAATCCTTGAAACTGTGCAACGTGAGGATTGGGCTTGGGAGCAGACGGCGGCTTCGGAGGGGGTGTGGAGGAGGATGAGCCGGACGAACTAGATGAACCGGATGAACCGGACTTCGAGTCGGATGAATCGGACGAGATTGGGGGATACATCGTGTTCAAGTACTCGTCCGACATCCAGCGGTAATCGACCGTAGGAGGTGGCTGGGGAGTTGTGGGCTTCTTCTTTGTATGTTGGCTGGAGCGCAGCAACCCTGGCAGGCTTTTCAGCAGGCCTTTGGTATCGATCTTCGGTGGCGACGCCGGTGGAGTGTCGCTCACCTCACTGCTGGCCGTGGGCACAATCGCGTAAAAAACTGTCCGATGCAAAGCGGCACAGGTCGCTGGCGGCGCAGCAAACGCGGGCGTCGTGCTTTCCGTGTTAGCCTTCGACAACGACAACGCAGCCAGCTGCTGGTCAAGGGCTGCTTGTCCGGACTGAAGCTGCGGACGCTTCGTTGGATCAGGGTCGCAATCCTCCTGTTCAGGAGACAATTTGGTCCAAGAGTATTGGCCCTTCGCATTGTGCATCCAGGCTGAAAGCGTGTCGTATTCGTCCTGGGTTGTGCCGGAGGTTGTTCCAGCGACCCGGACGACACGCCGAATCACTAGCCCTGCCGAAACGATTCGCTTGGGATCGATGGGAGGGTAGCCGAGGGTGTCACAGCTCAAGTCCACCATCGCCACCGTCAACAATCGCTGCACTGGCTGATACAGCGATTGCGTGCTCGTATCGACTAGTGTGGTGCTCGAGATTTTAGTCTGGCTGAGCGAAGCAAGATCCTGCAGAAAACGCCCCGGAAAATCGTCGTCGTTCATCTGCAGGATCACCGGCCGCTTGTGTTCGAGGCCGGTCAGGTCCATCCCCTGCACCACAATTTCATGTCCTACCATACGTTGCCTGCTCCCGGTGTGTAGGTTGTGCCGACCACCGTCGTCGCCTGGATCACCTGGCACTGCACTACACCGCTGAAGGTGGCCATGGCTGCGTCCACGCTCAATTGCGGCGCAGTTATGCTCATGCTGCTGGCTGCTGTGATCTGCACTTGTGCTGTCGGGGCATTGATGGTCACGCCGCTGCTGTCGATCCGGATGGAGGTCTGATTGGAATCATTGAACTGGATCGATCCATCCGAATCCGTCATCGTGCCCGTCAACTGGCCCGGGGTGGTGAACTGCACCGTCGGACCGGTGCTGTCCTCAATGATCGCGATCTTTGTTCCCGCCTTTCCGGTGATGGTCCAGCGATCGACGCTGTCACCGGAACCGCCAAACTGATCGGGTGCGTTGTCGTGACCGTTCCAGAGTCCTCCCAGTACCACCGGGAACCGCGAGTCGCCGGAGAGAAAAATCACCAGGACCTCATCCCCCACATCGGGAATGAAAAACGCGCCGCGGTTGTCACCGGCAAACGGCACAGCCACGCGCGCCCAAACCGGTCCGCTCTGATCGTTGATGCCGTCCGCGTTGTAGACGCGCACTTGAATACGGTTTCGGTTGTCGGGATCCTGCACGCTCACTACTTGGGCGAGAAACGCGCCTGTTCCCAACATCGACAATGTGTGTTCTTGCAGAAGCCGGCTCACGATCCGCCTCCCAGATAAGCGCACTCGGCGCAGAAGCGCGTCTCGTAGCCGTTCTGCGTATCAAAGTGGTGTACCGTCGCGGTGGTGTAATAGGTGTTGGAAAAACGGGGCCCCAGACCGGCGAGCTGCAGATAAGTGCCCACGCGCAGGTTAGGATTGCCTTCGGAAATTCCGTGCGCAACCACAAATGTGCGGGCGCGCTGCGCAAATTCAGCATCCACCAGGGCCTGCCCATCCTGAGTGTTGAGATTTGAGAACTGCGCAATCTGCTCGGAGCGCGTTGCCAAAGCTTGTTGCAGCCAGGTCGCTCCCGTCTGACCGGAGCCGGGACCTAGCGAGGTCGTCTGGCTGGTCACGGAAATCGTCTGGCCCTGGTTGTAGTCCCATCCGGTCGCCGTAGTTTGCGTGACCTGGTGCGCCAGATCGGCGATGACCCGCACCTGTTTGAGCTGGCTGTTGAGGTCAATCTCGATGGAATTGCGTTGTGCCTGGCTGCGTGGCGACGCGTGAAGCTCGGACCCGACGACTTGTACATCTGCGTCGTAGCGCGCCAGCAGGCGGCGCAGGAAGTATAGATCGCTCTCGTTGAACTGCAATTGGTCTCCGATGTTCGTGTCCAGACCGTTGAGCACGGGTGTCAGTCCAAGATTGGTCGCGACCTGCGTCGCGATCTGCGTGAGTGTCGCCGAGTCCCAGTTCTTGGTACGTCGCGCCATGCGTGCGCTTTGCAGCGGATCTTCAGCCAGCACCACCAGGTCGGGCGGACCGCTGGCTGGAAAATGTCCTTCCAGGGCGGTGATCTTGCCGCTGAAAATCTGTGTCGGCGAACTAGCATCGCCGGCATACACCAGGACTGCCGCGCCGAGCTTCAGAATTGCTCCGTCTTCGAACACCAGGTCGGCAAGTCCAGTCGAAAAAGACCCGAAATTGCTGAAGCGCATTTCCAGTGACGTCATTCCTCCCTCTTGCTCGCGCATTTCCATACTCAGCAACTGGGCCGTGACCTTGTCGTTGGCCTGCCCGTCGATCTGAATGGTCGGGATCGCGGTGTAGACAGCGTTCTGTGTGAGTGGCTGCTCTGCCATAAAATCAATCTGCCCGCAGTCTGTATTTGCGTTCGTGAAGCATGTGCAGCGCTTCGCGCAAGTCCACGTCTTTGGGCTCCTCGCCGCCAGCGGCAGGCGTGCCTGCTGCCGGCTGCGACTCCTTGACGTCCACGTGCATCTCGTCGATGGTGACTGCCATTGGTTTACCTCAGATGCTTAATCGTCACTGCTGAACGTCAGCCTGCTGGTGAAGCTGAATTGTGCTCCCACATCGGTGGAAAGGCCGGCCGATCCCGTGTTATTCGCCGCGCCCCCCAGACTGAAGCTGGCCCCGCTGAATGTCGCCACATCAGCGCTTGAGGTGGAAGGCAGCATCCGCAACGGGTTCAGGTTTGCCGTGCTGCTGGTGCCGGCAACTCCAGACTGCAGTCCGACGAATGCGCCTGCGGTGGCAGGGACACCGGCAGACGCCGAGGCCCCAAAAGCTGGGGCCTGGCCGCTAGTGGGTGATGCTGAAAGGCCGGCGGATGCACCGACAGTAACTCCTGCGGAGCCCCCGACAGAAATTCCTGCAGAACCACCAACTGAAATTCCCGCCGAGACGCCCAGGCTCAATCCCGCAACCGCCGAGGCGGAGGCAGAGCTCACAAATGCCGTCGGCGGATTGAGCTGCACGGTCCCGCCCACCTGCATCGAAGCTCCCCCGGTGAAGCGCAGGCTCTCCAGGCCATTGTCGGCGCCAAGTTGCCGCATGGCGCTCGGATCGCCCCCGCGCGTCGCCATCGAGAGCGCGCTGTCAGAACTGGAACTTTGGACCAAACTGCCCGACACGTTGGCCCCGGAAAAGTTCGCGCCTTCATCGAAGACGTTGTCCTGGCGCGATAGCTGAATGCTCACCAGCGCGCGTAGCGCCACACCATCGGCGGAAAAAAAGTCGATGGTCTCCTTGAACGAATCCATGGTTCCGTTGAACGTATAAGTCCCCCATTGAAAGCAGAGGACTGGCGGAGCCTTGGGCGGCGGACCTGAGGAGTTGCCGCTCGAGTTGGGCGGTGCTGGGTTTTGTGCCGCCGAGGCGTTGGCCGCCGCCTGCATGAACAGCGCCACCTGGTTGGTCACGGTGCGCACATCGGCGCCTGTACCGGTCGTGTCAAACTGCAAATCCATCGTCAGCTTCCCGGAGAATTGCGCTGCATACTGCTTCTTCTTCGGTCCCCCGGATTGCTGTGGCGTCGAATTCTCAACAGAGTAGACGAGCGACGCAGGATTGAAGTGCACGGTGAGCGGCTGGCCGTCGGGCAGCGCGGTCAGCGTGGCTTTAACGACTTGGGGCGGGTTCTGCGCCATCTATATTTGTTGCACTGTGGGGTCTACTGACCACAGCCCTTCGTGGACTAGGTGCAATTCTTCGATTCCAATTTCGTTGTTGCGCGAGTTGAAATCGGCAAACTTGTACTTCACCGGCATGGCGCGGTCCAGTTGCCAGGCGAGCATTGCCTTACCATTGACGTCGAACAGGTTGATGGTCACCTGCATCCTCGGCGCGAAGGTCCCGGTGCTCAATGTATTGAAAATCTGATAGAGGTTTTGGTTGCTGCTGATGCCACGCTTCAACACCACGGTGGCGAACGTGGTGCCGCCTGCCCGCTGCGCCGCACCGTAATTGCGTCCGCCTTCCTTGATCACCTTCGGCTCCATCGTGGCTTCCAGTCCCGTACATTCGGCAAACGCACCGGAGCACACCGGGAATTGCTCGTGGCTGTCGCCGTCCGAAAGCGAATCCGTAAAGAAGTCCACCTGGAACTTGAAAACATGGAACGGTGTCAACGAACTGGTCGCCATCAGATTGCCTCCGCCAGGTTCGCTGTGATCTCTTGTGCGCTAGTGGCGCTGGTTTCCATGGCCAGCTTCACCGTGATCGTCTCGATGATCGACGCCGCCTTGAACGTCACGTACGCGATCAGCCGCCCGTTATCGAGGTCGTTCTGAGTCATAGTGCTCTGGTCGCAGCGGACAGAGAACGAATCGCTCGCGGTGTCTCCATCCAGCGCGTTCAGGTTCCAGAGGCGGGTCATCAGGTTCTGCAAGAATCGCTGCACGCGCCCCCACAACGCTGGGCCATTCGTTTGGAATACGGCCGTTTCGCCCATCTGGCGGGCGGCGCGGCAGATCACATAAGTGAGTCGCGTGACCGGTCCCGCACGATACGTCTCTCCCGGGTAAGCCGTCACGTCGGAAAGCAGTTGCAAGCCTGTCGGAGTAAATCCGAACAGGCTGATTCGCTCAACCAAAGGCTTCGGCGGGCCAACCGGAGGGTCGGCCCAGACTAGCGGTTCCGCAGAGGTTTGCAACTCCTGCGCAGGCAGCGCGGGGAACACATCGTAAATTTCGCTGGGAGTGATTTTGGTGGCGCTGGTGAAGGTCCCTCTGGTCAACGCGTTCCGCGCCAACAATCCAGCCAGCGCGCCATCCGGGGCTTCCAGCGATTCCAGCAGGATCCCGGACCCAGATGTCTTCAGCCAAGGGTAGGCGAGCTGCAGAAACGAGCTCGATATGTTTCCCGGCGAAACGCCAGTGCCGGGGACAAGCACACGTTCCGGCATTTGCGTGGTTATTACGTCGTGAATGTCCTGGGCGATTTCGGTGCTTGATGGGTTTTCCACTGCGGTCGCCGGATCATTGTCTTGCGGTATGGGAAACGAGGTGACAAACTGGATTTCCCGCAGATGGAGTTGGTGCGTCTGCACTCCGGTAGAGAGATAGTTCAGAATCACTGCGACATTGGCCGCCCAATTCACATAGTCGGCAGCCGCCAGTCGCGGGGCCGGCGAAGGGAAAGTCCGATACTGCTGCGGAGTAATGTCACCCTGGGAGCAAGGGGCAAACTCTTCCGGGCCGGTGGGCACCACGGGCAACTGACCGCTGGCCGCGGCCGGCGCCGACGCGCACAGCACTGGTAAATCCGGGGTTACCAGGAAGGAGACTTCTTCCAGCGGCGCAAGGCTGCCTACGCCCGTCCAGCTTTGTGCCTGATCGGGAGCAAACGCGGTGTTGGGGAGCAGCTTCTGCAGCTTGGCCGCTTTCGTCAGCGCTGTGTCATTTGGAGTGACCGGATCGTCCACTCGGACCACGTAGCACCGCTTGCCTCCCTGCGCGAAAAAGCTGCGCACTCCCGCCGCGAGGTAGTCGGTCCCGAATCCGGTACCCGCGCTGCCATCGTCGAAGATGGACGAGAAATTCGGATAGTTCTCCACCATCACCGGAATGTTGGTGATGCTTTGAATCTGATCGCTCGAATATCCAAGAGAGTTGAGCCACTTCGACATGTTCGCAGGGACCGACGCCCCGGGCAGCAGCCGGACCAACCCCACAAAACACGCGACATCGGCGCGGATCGGATTGAAAACCGGCGCCGATGGCGTGTTGTCAAAAATCACACGGCCCATTGCATTCTCCCGGCAAGCACGTAGCAGAACTCGGCGCAAACATCGTTGCCACAGTCGTTCGCGTCACATCTGCGGTATGGTACTGAGCGGGCATGGTGCGGTTTTGCGAAACAGGGAGAACTGCGACTGCATGCGCCACGCCCTAGCCCGTACTCCAGTCCGCCGCTAGCTAGGTTGAGTGATCTCGATGGTTTCCGGCGCCAGCACCAGTTCTTCGATGGCGACGTCTCCCGCTCCTTTGCCGCTCAACGTTGGCCCGGTATATCCCTTGGGCGTGACGCTGTACAGCTTGTAAACTTGGACGGGATTGTTTGCCTCGTCGCGCAGGGTGATCGTGACATCGCGCTGCGCGCTGGAGCCGTTGGTCCGGGCGTCGGTGATCCAGTCCCACAAGTCCGACGTGTCAACGACGCCGCGCTTGCAGGTGACATCACCGGTGGTGTGCATCCCGCAGTACTTGTGCACGTAGTTGGCAGAGTCGTTCCCATCGCGATACTCGGAGATGTGCAGTTCAGTTTTCAGGCCGGCAACATCGGAGAATCCGCCTAGCGGTTTCTCCGGATCGCGCGGTCCTTTCAGGTCGACGAGGTAGCTATACGCAGGGTACGGCGCGGTACGATTCGGCATCGAAATTCTCCTGGTTCAGGGATTCTTGTTTTGAAGCGTGGTCGTGCTGATTGCGAATCCTCCATCTTCGGGTCTAACTCTTTGCGCCTGCCGTCATCTGGCCAATGCGAAAGATGACAAATTCCGCCGGCTTCAACACTGCGACGCCGATCAGGCAAACCATGCGTCCGTTATCAAGATCGTTCTGCGTCATGGTCGTGCGGTCGCAGCGAACGAAGTATGCCTCTGACGGCGATGTGCCGAGCAGGTTCCCGTTGGCGAACTCGCTATTGAGAAACGAATCGATCGAGTCCGCAACCCGCGCCCAAAGTGCCGGTCCGTTGTTTTCAAACACTGCCCACTGCGTGCCGTTATCGATCGAGTGTTCGAGATAGACCAGATAGCGGCGCACGTTGATGTACATCAACGACGTGTCGGAACTCACCGTGCGGGCTCCCCAAACCAGGTAACCGCGGTCAGGGAAATAGCGAAGACAGTTAATGCCTAGAGGGTTCAGCAGTTGTTGCTCAGCGAAGTTGATGTGGCGCTCGAAGTCGACCGCTCCCAATACCACCTCGTTGGCGGGTGCCTTTGCCACACTGTTCTCGTCGTCGCTGCGTACGTATATCCCAGCCATGAAGCCAGTTGGCGGAACAAGAACATTGGCCGGCGTTGACGTGCCGGCGACCGCGAGCGGATTCGGCGTCCAGACCCATGGCACATAGAGCGCTCCGTAACTGGAATCGACCTGGCCGCGCACATTTTGATAATCGGAGTCGAGCAGCCCGTAGCTGGCTTCGAGGATCGCGACCCGGTACGCCCGCTGCTGCTCCACATGAGGAATGAGCGCGGTGCTCATGATGGCCTCGCCTTGCGCATAACACGATGAGCCGGGTGTCGCGACAATGGCGACATCTTCTAGTGACGTGATGTAGTAGAAAGGTTTGCCTGGTACGGATGGTGTGCCGTAGTCGTCCGGTCCAGGTTCGGCGCCATCGTTGCCATTGGTGCCTCCGCCGGCGGTGCCTAGGGTGAAGACAGTGGAAGGAATTGCGGCACCCAGGTTCTTCCAGGTCACCGTACCATCGGTCGTCGTCTGCCCCGTGGTGGTGTTCCAGGCGGGTGCCGTGTTTCCGGACGTGCCCGCGGTTTCCACGATTTGAATATTGCCGTTCGAATCGGTAACTAACTGGTTCGCAGTGTAGGCTGTGTTTGCCTTCCAGGCGGGCACCGAGATGGAGGGATCGATCCAGTTGGGGAAAAGTGCATTGAAAAGGGCCGGGCCTGTGTCGAGCGTACTGCCAATGTTGAACCAGACCTGGTTTTGCAGTTGGTCGATGGGCCGAGGGGGATTTACGCCCAGTACGTTGCCGATGTAATTCGGATTGTTCGGATCGAGCCCCAAGCCTATAAAGACCATCTCTGTGCCGTTGGCCGCTGGCGCGGTTACCTGAACCGTGAGCACATACAGATTTTGCGGTGTTTTTTGGCTGGGAGGGAAATTGGCCGCTGTTAGTGCGGCAGATGTGGATGTATTCACAAATGTGGAACCGGTTCCATTGGCGTAGAGCGTCGGTGCGGCTCCTCCCGAACCTGCTACGCCCAGCAGCGATCCGGGCGGTAGATTTGCGAGATTGTTGAAGTTTTGCACCTTCATAGGCGTGAGCGTGACCGTAACCGTGTCCCGATTAAGAAACGCGCCGGGGAATCTTCCGGCGACCACAACGTTGCTGTTCGATGGCGTCCCGGATGTGGCGATACCAGGATCGATGACAGCCCCGCCGGTCCCTGGATTATTCGCGAACACGCGGGAGACGTAGAGCTCTGAGCCGCCGTTGGTAAAGAATGCCTGGACGGCCAGCGCCATGTAATTGACGTTCCGGGCAGGGTCCGATGGAACAGCTCCTCCGCTGGACAGCGTCATCGACAGATTGGCGAACCCCCCGTAAATGTTTTGAAAGTCGCCAAAGCTCGTGAGTAACTGTGGGACTGTTGGAGCTGGACTGTTGGCAACCGGCTCATTGTTCGGTGGCAGGCCGCCGTAAGGCATGCCGCTGACCGGACCGGTCAACGTCGGCCCAACGAACGCCGTAGTGGTAGTCCCTACGCCTTCGATCGTCGGAGCGCTGAAGCTGACTTCTTCGACATATACTCCTGGCGCTAAATATTCGGGCACGGTAGTCCTCCTTGTCGCGGTGCCTGGCTTTATCGCCAGGGTGTCAAACAGTAATTGGAAAACTCATGTGAAACTCGTTACCGGAACTAAGCTGCACCGGTTGGCTACTGGTCTTGAGGGCAGTGTTAGACAGATTCGACGAAATATCATCCGGGTCCGGAATCCAGCCAGCCGGCTGAGTCAGGATTGACGGATCAAAGTATGCAGTAACCGTGGCTGGCGTTACCGAGGTGGTCACCGGGCCCGTGCCGCTGGTGTTGGGTTGCACGGTCAGCCCGATCACTGCCAGGAGCGCTTCCCCGTTGGTATCGCTCAGCCCCGTCGCCAGAACTGCGTTATTGCTGTTCTGGACTACCCGCAAGTATGCCCATGGCAAACCCTGTGCAGGGCTTGTTCCGCTGAGTGTCACTGAGGCGCGAATCACCGCCCAATTCGGCCCGACTACAGCAGCTGGCGACGGATAAACCGAGACCTGCTGTGGGACAAAGACGCCACTGGGCGTCGTTGGACTCGTGGGCACGGCAAGCGCCGCTTGCACCGTGGCGCGGCGTGGCAGATATCTGAGGTTCGGGTCTTGTAGCGTGACTCCGAAAGAAGCCGGAGCTGGCCAAGTTCCAGACGGGAGGAATTGGTCAGTCAGCGAATCCAGTCCTGGCCCATCGAAGACAACGTAGATGCCGCTGTGATTTGGTGCCACGATCCATTGTGGGTCGGGCACCACCGGAATGGCAGGTACGACTGAACTGCCGGTGATGGCATCAATACATACAAACGCCCCCAGAATCCGGCGATCCACCGACTCCGTCACGAAAGCCCTCCGTTCGGCTGCAGCGTAAAGCGAGTGGCTACCACCGGCATTCCTGGGGTGATCGTTTGGTCGACATGGACCACTCGAGCGATGTAACCCACCGTTAGGCGGTACTTGGGACCGAGACCGTCCCAGATGTCAAGGATGTCCTGCAGGCTCAGGTCAGCAGGAATGATCTGTATCGCGTCGTTTGTGTCCCATTCCGGCGTCGCAGAGGACAGCGCCAGTATCGAAAGGTCCAGGATGGGGTTCGATTGCAGCTGCTGCATGGTCCAGACAAGGATCTTCTGCTCCGCCTCCGCGCCTTGTGCCGATGCGTCCCAGTACGAGAGCATGTAATGCAGATCCAGATTTAAGACTGGTTGCTGGTTTGGTGCATCCTGCAGACGGGTCACGTAGCGGAACTGATCGTTGGTCGTCATTCTATGGAGAAAAATGGAGACGGTTTTGTCGAGGTTGGTCGTGTCTTCGTTCGCGATCTCCGCACTCGATACCAATTTGAAGGTGCAGGGGAACCCGACGGCAGTGGAGTCGTAATTGTTGTTTAGGTATTTTGCAATTGCATCCCCGACAGCAAATACCGCCTGGTAATTAGCCACTGGGTTCTCCTCCTTCCTTCAGAGTGACGTCCTTGGCTGGCGCGACGACTTGCCATACGCGTCGACTATTACCGATCAACTCCATTCTGCGCGGCCTCCTCGAGGAAAGACTCAGCGTCCGCACGGCGCGCCGAATTAAACAGGTATAAGCTCTCCGTTCCGATTCTCGTTTCCTGGCGCACGTAGCCTTCAGCAATCAACCAGTCCAGTGCCGCACGGGTGTTCTCGACGCTACGCCGTACTGTCTCCTCCATGAGCCGCCATCGTGAAAGTTCCGTCAGGCTGTCCGCAGCCTCAGGATGACGTAGGAAATAGCGCAGGATTTCTTTGGCAATCGGTACGTTAGGAGCCTTCCTGTCGGCCACGGCAAGATCGTCCTGGCTAACCTTCCACGCACGTTGCGGTCCATCTGGTTTCAGATTTTCAGCGCATGAGGGCGTGTGGTTTACAGCACCTGTGCGCGCCGCTTGGTGCGGCGGGGGGGACGGTTTTGGCCCGGTAGCTTTTGCAACTGCCGGCTGGAAACCACACATTGTTAGGGAAGATCTTGGCAAATACTGGGTGGGTCAAAAATTACCCGGAATGGATGTGGCGTGTAAATCCCACTTATGCAGGTTCGCCGGGAATACCGTACTTCTTCGCCAGGCGACCGAACGCGCGACGGTCCTTGCCTGCCTCACGAGCCGCTTGCGTAATGTTGCCTTCATGCTTGTCCATCATCAGCTTCACGTATTCGCGTTCGAAAGACTGGATCGCATACAATTTAGCGCTGCGGAAAGTCTCACCAGGCGGTCGATGCGCACCGGCCTGGCGAACATCAGCGGAGGAATTCAGTTCGATCATCGAAGCAGCGATTTGCGTTCCTGGCGAACATAACACGGCCCGTTGTATTGTGTTGTACAGCTCGCGAACGTTTCCCGGCCATTCATACTGGTCGAGCTTGCGTGCCGCCGCCTGAGAAAACACTTTTCTCGGGATGGCGGCGGCCTTGCAGATTTCTTCGATGAAGTGCCGGCTTAGGAGAGCGATATCAGAGGGGCGTTCGCGCAGTGTGGGTAACTGAATTTGCAGCACGTTTATGCGAAAGAAGAGATCGGAGCGGAAGTTTTTTTGCTCTACCAGCTGTTTCAGATTGCGATTCGCGGCAGCGATGATCCTCACGTCAGCCTGCTTGAAAACTTCCGAACCCAGCGGGCGATAGGTGTGTTCCTGCAGCAGGCGCAGAACTTTGCCTTGTGCCGCCATCGAGAGGCTATCGATTTCATCCAGGAACAAGGTTCCATGCTCGGCCAACGTCACCAGGCCTTTTTGGTCCGAGCGCGCATCCGTGAACGCTCCACGCGCGTGGCCAAACACTTCATTTTCGAAGAGGTGGTCGGGCAGGGCGCCACAATCCACCGGAATGAATGGGCCTAAGTGTCGCCGACTCAGTAAGTGTGTGACCCGCGCACAGAGTTCCTTTCCCGTGCCTGTTTCTCCGGTGAGCAAGACGGGGGCATCGTTGGCACCGAACAGCGCAATCTGCTTGAGTACCCTTAGAAAAGCAGGGTCTTGTCCTACTAACTGACCCAGGCCGATTTCCGCTGCCAGGGTCGCCTGGATGTCGCTCAGGTCCGGAGACTTGGATCCAAGGAAACGTGCGATGCGTCGCTTCAGTTCTTCCGGTCGGACCGGCCACAGCAGAAAGTCGTCAACCGTCTCCGTGGCCGCCCGCAACAATGTGTCATCCTCTGGCGGAAGGATGGCGAAGATGGGAACAGGGACGGGATTGTTTCGTAGCCAGCGAAAGAAGTCGGTTGCCAGGTCGCTTCCTGGAACAGCATTGGCGATCAGCAGACTGTCCTTTCCGCGGCGCAGCTGCTCCGGAGAAAAAACGTCCCAGGAGGCACGGCGGGGATCCCCCCACTCCGGAGGCAGCACTGTACGCTCATCGCCACAGTGCAGAGAGGACGGTGGATGCTCGACAATGAGGATGCCGTTGGACACGGCTCACCTTCAGCAGTGAAGAATCTCTTAGGAGCCAGCAAACGCTGACTACGTGCGAAGCCCTGCGTTGAATTGTTGTTCCTATCCTGGCCCGGATTGCCCCGATGCCGCTGGATTCACTCGAACTTGAATGCTGACAGGCCCGCTGGACGCCCCCAGATTGTCCATTACTTCCAGGGTGAACGTATGAACGCCCGGTGGCATGCCCGCGACCACTAATTGTGGTGTTTTGGTAGATACTGACTGCCCGATTGCCAAAACAAACCCCTGCGATCCGCTGTTTACCGGAACCGTGGGAGCCTCCGCACCCGATACAGGAGCAGCTTGAACCTCTCTTGCCGAGGCCTCTGATCGACCAACCGCTGGCGGCGCTGAAGGCGTGGCCTTGGCTGTCTTCGCCCCGCGCCCAGACGCGGTGAGCCATTGCACTCCGCGTTGTAACCAGCGTCTCATGATGTCAAGTAAGCGTTGTACCACTCGACGGAATGGGTGTCGTACTGGTGAGCTGCCACTTGTAGCTCAAATCGACGCCAGTGGACCCGCTGCCATCGAGCGGGATGCTTGATCCAGCGGCCACAACACTATTCGGAGTTGTGATGTTGGCTACCGGCGCTTGCTGGATCGTCACGGTAACAGTTTTTTGAGTGCTGGTGCTCCCCAGGTCGTCGGTCACCGTCAGGCCAAACGTCAGGGATTGCAGATTTGCAAATGACGGATCCCACGCCACGGTAACTTGAGCTGCCTGCGGCTGATCACCAGCTTTTGCGGGATAGACCGGGTTTTGAGTGGTCAGGGATATGAGGGGACCACTGGTCGGAGTTGTGGGACTGGTCGTGACTGTGCCTCCTCCGGCCGGACTTGTGGGGCTGGTCGGAGGCACGGGAACGGGCTTTGGCAAGACTATCGGCTCGGGTTGGATGGGCGTTGGCAAGACTATCGGCTGGGCTCCGACCGGCGTCGGACCGATCATCGGAGTTACGGATGGTTTTGGGGGTGACGGCATGGTTATTTCTCCTATATTCGCTCGAAGCTATACGAAACGAAATGTGTGAAGGATTGTGTGCATGGCACAAGCTGATTCGGCTTGCGATTAGAGGTTGCCATGATCCTAGCCTCTATTGGGTTGCAGGCTTCTCCGTAGGATCGGCCTGCGTGCTACGAATCCCATTTGGACAATGGAAATCTTAACCGCTCTCCCCGCTGCAAAGCGTGGGGACGGTCATTCAGGTTCTTCTGATTACTTCACAGACCTGCTAACTGGTTGAGATCGGCCTGACTTCCCTTAAACCAGTCCATGTCCACGTTGCCTGTGATCCCCGGCACGGACCCGGACTGGCTGTACTGCCAAAAAACATAGTCAGAAAACCCTGTTGGAATCCTCGGTGACGGATTACTTGTGTATTCTGCGATCCACAGCGGGTACCCGGCGAAGGCAGTGGTCCCGCCAAGCGCGGTGTTCCAGAAGCTGGCGTATGTGTAGATGATCGGAGTTCGGCCGAGGCTTTGCTGAACGCTGTCCAGCCATTGCTGCATCGCAGCGGCAATCGCGCTGGGACTTTGTTCACCACTGACTTCTATATCCAGCGCTGGAGGAAGGTCCCCGGCGCTTAATTGCGTGACAACGGCCAGAAAGTTTTGCGCTTGCGCTTGAGCATCAATCTGCGGATAGAAAAAATGGTACGCCCCTCGCATGATCTGGTTCTGCTGCATGCCCGCGTAGTTCGTGGCATAAAGTGGGTCCTTGGTGAACTGCCCTTCGCTCGCCTTCACAAAAGCAAAGGTCACGCCGCCGGCCGCCAGTTGCCCGTAATCGACCGAGCCGTTGTAGTGCGAAATATCAATTCCGGCGATCATGTTTCGTGCCGCCTCGAGTTTCGGGAGTAAAAGATACTCCATCACCCCGCGGAGTCAAGTGAATTCTTCGTCTGTTACGAAATCAGAACAACGAGGACGCTGCGGGGATGGCACTACGATCACCGGTTCCGCCCCGACGCGTTTTGAATTTGGAGTGGCAGCAGCCGTTGGTCACTTTGCTGAGCGGCTCGGGGCGCGCTATAAATATCATTGGGCAACTGAGATCTGGATCTTGAAGGCTCCATCCCAGGCTTCGCCCATCGTACTCTCGGAGACCGTCAAGCGATACTGCCCCGTCTCCCCTGAAGGCTGGTCTAAGGATGACACCGCCCGGAGCTCCTTCGCGTGCCCCCGAGGGGAATGTGATCACCCCACGCACTGGCCCCACCCCCGAAAGCTCGATCTTTACTCGCGTGCCACGGATCCCCTGAAAGATGAATTCACGGTAATCATTGGTACCGTGCACCGTCCCCGTGATGCGCGCTCTCCTGCCCGACAGGGGAAGCTTGATTCTCTTAGCTGCTTCACCATACGCATCTGGGAATAGAAGCCCAATGGCAACGATTACTGTGAAGATTCGGTCCAAGTCACGGAGGTGCTCCATCGGATTAGCGTAATTCCCTCCCGAGCGACCGTGCAGGGGTCCGCCGTACAGCAACCACGCAATTTCGGATTTCGTAACAGCCTCACGTTGACTGTCGATGAATCACACTGAGGATCTCGTTTGCGTTCATTGGGACTTTTGCAGCATATCTTCGTCGAAAAGCTTAACTCGCACACCCGCGCAAAATGCGAGAAGGATCTGCACGCTGACACACATGTTACGATTTCAGAACAGACTCTGCTAGATCCAGACTGGCTGAAAGCGCGCGAAGATGACCTGCTGTGTTATGTCCCAATCCGCATAGATTGTTCAATTGAGATTAGATCCTGGAAGGGCAACGACAATCCACGGGGCGCAGTAATAATGACTGAAACCTGTCATGATCTGAGCCTGTGTTTTTTGCACCGGAAACCATCTTTCTGTAAGTGCTTGAAAAGATGGCGGGGACGACGGGACTCGAACCCGCGGCCTCTGCCGTGACAGGGCAGCGTTCTAACCAACTGAACTACGTCCCCACTCGCCAAATCAACGAGATGCGCAATAACCAGTGCTTATGCGGCTTTGCGCCATGTGCATAAACTGCCCAATCTGCCCCGGCCGACTCTGACTGCGCCTGATCGGGCAGACACCGCTAATAAACCGCCAATAAATTGGGCCCAATGACAGCGTTTCTGGATCGCGCAGAACACCCTGAGCAGCCAACTGCCGGGAAAGCCAGATCGTCACAAGATCGGTGAAACCGCCAACAGAAATTGAGCAACCATCAGCACAGAAGTATCCTAACAGCTTCTTGCAGAACGCGAAAGGGCAAGCCTCGGACTGGACCTTTTCGACGACTGATCTGATTCAGCCTTTTTTCCAACGGACGAAGAGAAAAAAATGCTTGTATAGTGACTCTTTGGTTTGCCCCATTTCCTGAAGTCATTCCACGAGGCGCGCGCCCCGTGTCAACTGGCCTTTTCGAACATCGCAATATTCGGTCTCGACTTCTCTGGGGTAGCTTCATTATCGCTGCGGCAGGGGCAGCCACTCTTAAACACGAACCAGGATCGGTCGGAATTCTCGTGGGTTTCTTGGGCGTCTTCCGCTCCCACTCCCCCTCATCCTCCTCACTCCCCTCCTTGCTCTTCCCTTCTACACACGTGTAGTACGCCACCAGACGCTTTCCCCCCACCGTGTCTTCCCGCGCAAGTCGCTGACGATGTCTCGCAATGCCGAGTGCTCAGATGCATCTATTAGCAATACAAAAAGCCCAATCCGGAGTTACACTCCAGATTGGGGGCACAGCATGGGTGAGTCATGAAACGACCCTCATCTACAAACATCCGAGATCTACTACCATCGTTAGTTGTCAATGGCGTTCTTGAACGAGACAAGAGACCGATTTCACTCAGCGCACGTCGGTCAATCTGCTCCTGGCCAAGGCTTCACCTGCTGACCACGGGTTCGGCCATTCCGGTAGGAATGAAGTGTCATCATCCAACGAGATGCGAACTCAGTGCCAAGGAAGAAGAAAACCGAAACAAAAACCCCCACCCAAGGTGTATCTGCATGCTTTCAATCAACAAGCTAGCGACACGCCTGCGGTCGCACCGTCGATGATCTGACCAACCTTACGAGCCGTAGAGATTGCTTTCGTGTGATGAACGGATTCACTCCCAGAAGTTCGACAATACGCAAGGAACTGCTGCTTGATCCTCCTGCGACTTTCTTCTGCCACTGAGCCGCAGTTGATTGATTCGCGTGCGCCATTCAAAGGTGTTCTAACCAACTGAACTACGTCCCCGGCTTGCGCGCCGGAATTGCCAATTTGGTGGGCAGTGCAGGACTCGAACCTGCGACCTCCTGCTTGTAAGGCAGGCGCTCTAACCAGCTGAGCTAACCGCCCCTCGCTCAATGCAAATCGACACTATCGGTCCCCGACTTGAATATACGTGACCGCAGAAATCGTGGTCAAACTCCGGCACAGCCATTGGCACATGGCATTTGGCATTTCGCCGACCCCGGTCTCTCGCAGGTTTGGCAGGAGGCCCTAAGCACTAAATGCTAATTGCCAAATGCCCAGTGCTGGCTACAATGACCCGTGCGGCGTTTGATCGTTAATGCGGATGACTTGGGGCTCACTCCGGGCGTGAATCGCGCCATCATCCAGGCTCACACGCATGGCGTGGTGACCTCGGCCACCTTGATGGCAAACGCAGCCGGATTCAAGGATGCTGTCCGGCTTATCGCGTCCTCTCCCGGCCTGAGCGTTGGTTGCCATGTCGTGTTGGTGGACGGATCGCCGGTAGCAAATTCCTCACAGATTTCTACACTCACCCGCACCAGCTCCGGGCATTTCGAAACAAGTCTCGGCAGCTTCGCCCTGCGGGCGCTTCGCGGCAGAATCAATCCCTGCGAGATAGAGATAGAAGCGACCGCGCAGATCCGTAAGCTGCAAGCCGCCGGCATTCAGCTCTCGCATGTTGACACGCACAAGCACTGTCACATATTCCCGCAGATTCTGCGCCCAGTGCTGCGTGCTGCAAGATCCTGCGGAATACGCGCGATTCGCAACCCGTTCGGTCGCGTGGCATTCTCTACCGTTGCAAGCCGACCGAAACTATGGAAACGATACGGCGAACTCATGCTGCTCAATCCGCTGGCCGCGAGATTTCGGCGCTCCGTTCAGGCAGAAGGAATGGTTACGCCGGACGGGAGCCTCGGTATCGCCGCCACTGGCGCTCTTGACGAACGGCTGTTCTATCTGATCCTGGAAGATCTTCCGGACGGAACCTGGGAGTTTGTCACTCACCCCGGTTACAATGACGCCGACCTCAAGAACCTTCGCACCAGGCTCCGAGAGTCGCGGGAGACGGAATTGCAGCTTCTCACCTCGGCAGCAATTCGCGAAGCCCTGAAGCGAAGCGGAATCGAACTGATTTCTTATCGAGACTTGGTCTAAGTGGTATCCGCAAACGTACACCGTCTTTCGTCACCCATAGACCTTTACGTTGGTAACCACCGGCAGTCACCCGCGGAACGCTATGATAAGCAAGTCACCGGCGAAAGCCAGAACCGGTGCTTCAACTCTATGGATGACAGACCGGAAAGCCGTTTAGACGCGCAGATCATCGTCCGCGTGTGGGGCATGGACGCCGATGGGCGGCCCTTCTTTCAGAACGTTAATGCCGGCAACCTCAGCAGCGAAGGCGCTCTGCTCTCGGGCATACGTCACCCGCTGAAAACCGGGGACGTTATCGGCATTCAGCACAACGAAAAAAAGGCGCGTTTCAAGGTAGTCTGGGTAAAGGATGCAGGCCTTCCGCGGCAACTCGAGGCGGGAGTACAGATTCTCCCTAATCAGCGCAGCCCGTGGCTCGACCTGGCAGTATCGGGCGATCACCCGGTTGCCACCGGCAAGAACAAGCGTCGCTTTCAGCGCCACAAGGTGTTATTCCCCATTGAAATCAGTTTCGAGGATTCTCGCCGTTCCCACCTGCAAACCAGCGCGACCGACATCGGTGGCCGGGGCTGTTATGTTGAGACCCTGCTTCCCCTCCCGCTTGGCACAAAAGTGATTATCACGTTTTGGATTGAAGGAGAGAAAATCCAGACCAGCGGAATTGTGCGCACTAGCGATCCCGGGGTTGGCATGGGAATCGAATTCACGGCCTTGGATAACGTTGTCCAGGAGTGGCTGCAGGCCCACCTCGACAAACTGGATGACAGCGTCGCTGGCAAAGCTGCCAAGGGAGCCGGCGGCTCGCAGTAATCTCACGTTTGCAGTTTCAGCTTTCTGGTTTCCAGTCGTAGGTTTCAGGCTTGGCATCAGTGCCTCCCGAAGCCTGAGAGTTAGACGCGCTCTCCTCATAGCGCCACAAATCTGAATCCTGCAGCGGCGGTCGCCATCGAATCAGACAGCCACGTCATCCGCGTGGCAAGGACCGGCATGAAAATTGGGATCACCTGCTATCCGACGTACGGTGGCAGTGGGGTGGTGGCTACCGAACTTGGCCTGGAATTAGCCCATCGCGGGCACGAGATTCACTTCATTTCCTATGCCCAGCCGATCCGGCTCACGGAACTGAATCCCAACATTCATTATCACGAGGTGGATGTTTCGCGTTATCCGCTCTTTGATTACCCTCCGTATGACCTGGCGCTGGCCACGCGCATGGCGGAGGTTTCCGAGCTTTATGCGCTGGATCTTCTGCACGTTCACTATGCGATCCCCCATTCGGTTAGCGCCCTCTTAGCGCGCCAAATGCTGGCGGCCAAACCGAAGGGACAACGGTTACCTTTCGTGACCACGCTCCACGGGACGGATATCACGCTAGTCGGATTGGATCGATCCTACTTGCCGATTACCCGCTTTTCAATCGAACAAAGTGACGGCGTCACCGCGATCTCAAAATACTTACAGGAGCGGACCCGGCGCGAGTTCGACGTCCGCAACAACATTCAGGTGATTTACAACTTCGTGAATTGTGACGTTTATTGCCGCAAACTTGCTTCGCCCGAGCAGCGGGCAGAATACGCGAAGGAAGACGAGCGCATTCTGGTGCACCTGTCGAATTTCCGGCCGGTGAAGCGCGTAACCGATACGATTGAGATTTTCGACCGCGTGCGCAAGAAAGTGCCATCGAAATTGTTGCTCATCGGCGACGGCCCCGACCGCTCGCGCGCGGAATGGCTAGCCGTGCAAAAGGGAATTCACAACGATGTCTTATTTCTTGGCAAGCAGGATCAGATCAGCGAGAAACTGGCCCTGGCCGACATCCTGCTTATGCCCAGCGAACTGGAATCATTTGGATTGGCTGCGCTGGAAGGCATGGCCTGCGAGGTCGTTCCGATCGCCACGCGCGTCGGGGGCGTGCCCGAAGTGATTGAGCACGGCAAGAGCGGCTATTTGGCCAACGTTGGCGACGTGGACACAATGGCCCGATACGCGATCGAACTGCTAAGTGACGAGAACCGATTGCGGGAGACGGCGAAGGCCAGCCGTGCGGTCGCTCAGTCCAGATTCTGCGCTTCCAAAATCGTCCCCCAGTACGAAGAGTTCTATCGGCGAATACTCGATCGTTCCTCGTAGACCGCTGCCGGAATCGATCCCTCATTGTGCAGCACTGGCAGCCGCAAACGAATGAGCGTTCCCTTTCCTTCGTGGCTATCGATGGTCATGCGAGCGGTATCGCCATAGAGCACCTTTAACCGCTCCGCAACATTCGCCAGCCCGATCCCGGTTCCGCCCAGTCCAGTCGGCCTTTCTAAGAGATTCGCCGAGCCCATCCCTACCCCATTGTCCTCGACTTCGATAATCAGCCTAGAATCGGTCAGCCGGCTGCGCAGAAAAATCCGGCCTTCTTCGATCTTGGAGGCCAGCCCGTGTTTGATGGAATTTTCGATGAGCGGCTGCAAGAGCATGCTGGGCACCATCACATCCAGCGACGCCGGCTCCAGTTCCTTCACGACTTGCAGCTTGTCGGGTCCAAATCGAACTACCTCGATATCGAGGTAATTGTCGATGAACTCAAGTTCCTCCCGCAGAGGAACGAAGGCGTCGCCGCTGTTCAGCAGTCGGCGCAGGATGGTGGCCAACTTGATAATCAATTCGCGGGCGGTATCGGGATCGAAGCGCACTAAAGAAGAGACGGAGTTCAACGTGTTGAACAAGAAATGGGGATTGATTTGATTCTGCAGCGCCTCCATGCGAGCGCTCAGCAACAGCCGTTCCTGCTCTTCCAGCTTGATTTGGATGCGGACGCTGTTCCAGATCTTCAATGCCGTGCCGATCACAATGATCGAAGTCGCGTAGATGAGGGCCTCCACCCACAACTTCGGGCTTTCCAGGCTGAACGTCGCGCGCGGCAGAAACCGGGAAAGCTCGGTATGCATGAAGCGCAACGCGACGATCGTGATGAAAAACATAACCTGCCAATCGAAGCGCCGCGGCGCCGGCAGATTGCGGCGGATCATGCGATAAATGCTGAGATCGATAAAGGGCGAGAACGACCAGATGTCTTCCTTGTCCGGAGTGAAATCTCGAAGTTGTCCGGCAACCAAGCCACAGATCACCGTGAACGGCAAAGTGGCCCATTCGCCGTGCAGCAACGCAGGAAGACCTATCAAAGATCCTCCCAGCACACCAGTCAACCGGCCACCGATCACACCCAACAGAATCGCCGTTTCAAACGAAAGATCGCCTGCCAAGAAACTGCGCGAGCTAAGCCGGAACCATACGCCCAATGTCAGCGGACCAGCGATCCATAGCACCAGGTAAATTTTCTGCTTCAGGGAGCGGTCTTCACGAAAGAGAAGATTCTTGAACTCAATGGAACGCACCAGCGTGCTGGCAACCGCAGCGGCTACGCCGAGCTTAATCAGCAGATTGATGAGGATGAGACGCTGTTCCATGAGGCCTGCTGAGGAAAATGTAGCATGAAGCCGAGGGAACGTCTCAGTAGGGAACCTGAGATCAGCTGCCCAGACCTGTCCAGTTACGGCTTCTCCATCCGCTCGTCATGACCAGGCCATGCGAGTGTGTAGCCATGGCTGCCCGCGCAAGCTCCTAATCTTCTCGCACCCGAAGCCAGCGAGTCGCTTGCCTGACTACAACATCCAGGCTCAGGCCGCCGCAGCATGGAGTTGTGGCTCCAGCGTTGCTGTCAGCCTGATCGGCACATTCAGTGCGCGCGAAATTGGGCACTTGGCCTTCGCGGTCTTGCATGCCAGTCGGAACTTCTCGGTATCGCGTTCCGGAAGATCCGTGGTGGCGCGCAATTCGATACCGGTTATCTGCCAGCGTCCTTTGTGCTCTTCCAAGGTCAATTCCGACTGGGTCTTCACGAATTCGGTCCGGACTCCAAGCCTGGTTAATTCTTGAGTAATGATGAGTGACATGCAGGACGCCACTGCTGCTGCCAACATCTCCGACGGGCTGGTACAGGGCTCGTTTCCAGTACTCGACCCGAACGAGTACAGAGCCTTGGAGATCACGCCGCTCGAGGTCGACACCGACCCCTCCCCGGCTGCCGGGCTTCCTTTCCACGTCGCTACTGCGCTGCGAATCATACGATCACCTCCCTCCGAGTGCTCTAGCCTCCTTATAGTCCCGACGGGACCAGAATGCAGTGATAGTTGAAGGGGTTGTGAACGACTTAGCTGCGCAACCTGGCGGCTAATTCCTCAAGTATGCCTTCCAATCCGTCGATCTGCGCCGGGCCACCCTGAGCCATGTCCTTGCTGCCGCCGCCGCGTCCACCGAGCCGGCTGAGAGCTTCTTTCATGAGCGCTCCCATATCGAACGGCTGTCCGGTTGATTGAGCGAACACTAACGCCGGCTGACCGGCCGTGCTTGCCAGAAGCACAACAACCTTCGGGCTTTGCCGAGTGAGCCTTTGGGCAAGAAGCTTTATGAAGTTCAAATCGCGATCCGGAAAGACGCGAGCAATAATGGCAGACCCACTCTGCTCCGCCGTCTCCGCAAGCATCCTGGCAGCGTACATATCCGCCAATTCCTGCAGAGTTTGTTCGTTAAACTTCCGCGACGCACGCGCTTCTTCCTGAAACTTCCGGACCTGCTGCGGCAGGTCCCAAATGTGGCTTGAGCAGAGACCCGCAGACTCCGCCAGGGTTGCGTAATCGCGCCGAGCGGTGACAACCGCGCGTTTGCCGCAGACGAACTCGACCCGCCATCCTTGCCGAACTTTTTCAGTTTTCCGCAGCAGGATGCAACCGATCTGCCCTGTGGATGACACATGCGTGCCTCCGCAGGCGGTCAGATCGAAATCGTGAATGTCGATCAGCCGCAACTTGTCGCGTTCTACCGGCGGCATCTTGCGCAATCCCAAACTTTGCACCTCGCCCTGAGTAACGAAGCGAATGCTCACCGGGCGATTTTGCATAATCACATCGTTTGCCAGATTCTCGGCCGCTTCGACCTGGGCGGTTGTCAGACTCTTTGTATCCAAATCAATCGAACATGTATCGGCGCCCATGTGAAACGAAACCGTAGGCCTGTTGAAAAGACGCACGAAAGCAGCCGAAAGTACGTGCTGTCCCGAGTGCTGCTGCATGTGATCGCGCCGCCGATCAATATCGATCTGACCGTGAACCCGGCTTCCCTTTTCAATCCGCGGTGTGTCCTCGAGAATATGCAGAACCGTTCCGTCCTCATTCTCTCCCACTTCGGCGACGCGCGACTTACTGTTGCCCAAGAAAATCCAGCCGGTGTCGAAGACCTGTCCGCCGCTGGTCGGATAAAACGCAGTGCGATCAAGGACAAGCGCCGTCCGTGAATCGACTGCGGCGACTTCAACAACTTCCGCGTCGAATTCATAGAGGAAAGAATCGTGGTAATAAAGACGTTCGGTCATAGGCAGTAGCCATCAATTAATCAATAAGTTCAACGTGTCGGACTCACGCGTTCGGCGAACCGCTTGGGCGCGATCAGTGCATAGCTGCCGAGCAGCAGTTCCCTCACTTCGTTCCAGTCAATCCTGCCCACGTCCAGGCGAAGCGCGACCCATCCTCTCGACGCGATGTAGGCCGGCAGATAATACCTGCGAGGCTGTGCGTCCGCCAGAGCCTTGTTGTCTCCGGGTAAAACTTTGCAAGTAACCGCAACGATGCCGTCGCCGTGATGGTTGTCGAGAAAGTAGGCGAAGGTCTTCCTCCGGACGAGAAACTGAGCGTGACTTCCATAGATCTGGCGGCTGACCTCGGGAAGCGCGAGCGCGATCTTCGTCAGATGGGTGAGCCGGGGATCCTCGGCGTTGTTTTGGCATGACATGAGGCTTCTGGTCGCAGAAGCAGAATCCCAATACTAAGGCATTTTCGCTCGGGGCAAGGTCGCGACCATACCTCCCAGCGCATATAAGAGCTAAGCCTAAGAAACGGCTGGAACAACCTCACCCAACGATATGGGGAGTTTCGCCATCTAACACTTTCATCTATGCTGGTATCGATGACTCTCCGTTGTGAGCAGTGTGGCTACGAGAGCGACCCTCGCTATCGCTTTTGCGGCATGTGTGGCGCCAAGCTGCCTCCGCCGCCTCCCCCGTCGCTGGAACCGATTGCGGCCAAATCGCAGCACGAGGAACCAGTGCACCCGGTGAGCGGACCGTCGTTCCTGGGACTGGCCGATGAGCCTGCCAGCCCGGGGGCATACCTGTTGGAAGATGAAGTGAGCGAGCGCCATTGGGGACGATATGTCGTTTTGCTCATCATCCTCGGGGCGCTCGGAGCTGCGGGCTGGCATTGGCGTAGTGAAGTTCGCGCTTATGTGGTCGCACGCTTGGCGCAGCGGCCGGGCAGTAACCAAAGTGAACAGGCCAGCTCTCCTGCAGCACCGATGTCGACCTCGGCATCGGAGGTAGCTCCAGGAGTTCCGAGCGCCTCGGACACTTCCTCGGAAAAGCCGAAGACGGGCGTGGGCGACATGCCAGCTACGCCGCCGGCGACCGCTCCGAATCCTGCTCCATCGAGCTCCCAGAACCCCGCTGCGCTGGCGAACAATCCAGGCCTCAACAGTGAGCAGCCGAGTGCGGCTCCGGCCGCGCCTCCGGCGCAGACGCAAGCCAGTGCGACTCCACCCCCGGCCGAACCCAATGTCAAGCAGGATCAGACCGGCGGAACAGCCGCTGCTGCTGAGGAAACCCCTAAAGCGGAATCCCCGGCAACCAGGAAATCCAATGTAAAGGAGGCTCCCGCTGCCAGCACCAGTGCAGACCAGCTCGAAGCCGAAGGCGAGAAATATCTCTATGGGACCGGCGTTCCCTCGAACTGCGGCCACGCCGACAGGAACTTGCACGCTGCGGCAGAACAAGGGAGCTCCAAGGCGGACAGCGTGCTGGGAACGATGTACGCCACAGGTCATTGCGTCAGCCGTGACCTGCCGCTGGCGTACCGCTGGTTTGCAATGGCGCTGAAACGAGACCCCGGCAACGCGCGTCTGCAGGACGATCTGCGGGTCCTCTGGAACCAGATGACGCCGGACGAGCGGCAGATCGCATTGCGACGACAGTAGGAAACCGAACGGACAGGGCTTCGCTCGCACGCAAGAAGCTTCTATCAGTTCCCGGCATTTGCCAGCTCCAACAAGAATGCATGTATCCTTCGTTGGGAGTCGTTCGCAAGCGAACGACTCCGCTTCCTCAGGAGCACTTGTCCAAACCCGCCAATGCTGCTATGTTTTCGGGCGCAATCCGTGGCAGGTCGGAATTCCGTACTTCAAAGGAGACATAGGTCTTTGCCCGATGCTGACGTAAAACAAGCCAGGAACGATTTGGCGCTGGTTTCGGCGATACGCTCCGGCGAAGAGAGTGCCATGGCCGAACTGTACGACAGGTACTCGGGCATCGTCTACGCGGTCGCACTTCGAGTGCTAGGTGACACGGGCACAGCAGAGGACGTGCTGCAGGAAGTCTTTATGCAGTTGTGGCGCAATCCGGACCTGTTCGATGCGAGCCGCGGGAATCTCGCTCCGTGGCTGGCTGTGATCGCGCGCAATCGCGCCATTGATGCGTTGCGCAGGCGTCGACCGGAGAGCAATGTCGACGACCTGGTGATTTCAGTGGAACCCGATCTGGTGGGAGACGCAGAACGCGCCATCGCTATGACCAAGGTTCGCGCCGTGCTGGGCGGGATGGCAACTGCACAAAGAATGGCGCTGGAGATGGCGTATTTCGAAGGAATGTCGCATTCGGAAATCGCGGCGAAAACGGGAGAAGCGCTGGGCACCATCAAGACCCGAATTCGAACCGGCCTGCTGGCATTGCGTAAGGCTTTTGAAAGATGAACGTACACGAGCAATTCGCGGAAGACCTCAGCCTTTATGCATTAGGTACGCTGCAGGGAGAAGAGCGAGCGGCGCTCGAAAGACATTTGCAAGAGTGTTCGGGCTGCCGCCGGGAAGTGGAGCTCCTCCGTGGCGATACGGCGTTGCTGGCACTCTCGACTGCGGGGCCGAGGCCCCCAGCCCGGGCCCGTCAGCGATTGATGGATGCGGTGGCGCGCGAACCGCGGCGGGATGTGATTCCACGCCGAAAGCCTTGGTGGGCGTTGGTGCCATCGTTTGTAGCAGCGGTAATGGCAGCGCTGGCGGCGTTCTTCTGGATGCAGAGTTCGAGACTTCAGCGCGATCTCGCCAGCCTCGAAAAGCGCTCGGCCCAGCAGCGTACAGAACTGCAGCGCGCACGAGAAATTGTCGCCACCCTGACAGCAACCGACGCCATGACGGTCACGCTCGTGGCGACGAAAACTCCTCCTCAGCCTCAGGGTAAAGTCATGTACGTGAAGGATCGGGCGAGCTTGATCTTCCTGGCGAGCAACATGCCGATGCCGCCATCGCAGAAAGCGTATGAGCTCTGGTTAATTCCGATGCAAGGCGCGCCCATGCCCGCCGGAATGTTCAAGCCGGATGCCCGTGGCAGCGCCATGGTGATCAATCCCCCGCTTCCTGTGGGCATGGAGGCCAAGGCGTTCGCTATCACCATAGAGCCGGAGGCGGGATCTCCTACCCCCACGATGCCCATTGTGATGATGGGAACGGGAGCGTAGTTCGACTCAGACAAGACGCCCATTCTTGTCGATAATCAGGCTGTGTTCTGAATTCGGAACGCACAGCCCACGTCGCGGACCAGCACTTCTTCTTGTCCAAAAACGGGAATATTCGCTCAGATCCCACGCCACAAACTGTTTTCAGCCCCCCCTTTTAAGTGCTTGTTCGTTTTCCAGAACAAAAAACAGTTCGTTGCTCACTCCTCCCCGAATCGTGGCAATGTCTGGCAATCTCAAGGGCCGAGTTGTGTGTGGAGGATGGCGTGGAGGCGTTTGTCGGTTTCGCATACGGTAAACACCTGATTGACACCTGCTCAGGATTTGCTAGAGTCCATCGCAATTTGTACCGCAAGGTCACTTCGCGATCCACAAGCAGCGCCCACTTTTGCAGCAAAGTTCAGGTTCCGACGGCAGTGTGTCTCCAGAAACAGCAGCGAGGGGTTGATTTGGCGTAACCTCCGAAAAACTGTTCGAGCAAAACCTTTCTACCCGTCAGCTTTCTCAGACCCGGCCTGATTGATCTGAGCGACGGCGATCCCCCAGGGTAGTTCGAGCGAACTTCAACATGACAAGGAGGACTCGTGGTCAGGACAGCTAAGTTCACGTCAGTTTTTGTTCTGGCAGTGCTGTTTCTTGCCGGAATAGCATTTACGCAAACCGACCCCGGCGTGCAGAGTGCCAGCCGCGGCACCGGCGCAACAATCATCACCACAGACCCAAACGGCTTCCTCCCGTTTTTCCAGGACGGCCTCAGTCGCTTCCAGGACGTGGAATCCGTTTCCAACAGCCCGACCGGCAACAATGGTTTGGGACCGCGATTCAACTTCAACCAGTGCTCGGGATGTCACATACAGCCCGCGGTGGGGGGGACAGGCCCGGCGAACAATCCCCAATTCCAGGTGATCAGCAACGGTATCGTCAACGGTTCCTTTAACACCATCCCGTCGTTCATCACCGCCACCGGTCCCACACTGGAAGCCCGTTTCCCGTTCTTCTTTAACAGCAACGGCTACCCCAATTTCAACAATCCCAATGGCGGGGTTGAGGATCTGTTCACCGTTTCCGGGCGTTCGGATGCCGGCAGCTGCAATATTCCGCAGCCCAGCTTCACCGCCGCGCAGCAGGTGAACAACATCATTTTCCGCATTCCCACGCCGGTCTTTGGCGCAGGGTTGATTGAAAACCTGGAGGACTCAACCCTGCTGGCCAACAACAATGCCAACCTCAACAACAACTTTGGCATCGGCGGCACACTTAACCACAACGGTAACGACGGCACGGTCACGCGCTTTGGCTGGAAGGCACAAAACAAATCGCTGATGATCTTTGCTGGCGAGGCTTACAACGTGGAGATGGGCGTCAGCAACGAGCTATTTCCGCAGGATCGTCCCCTGCCAGGAGAAGACGGCAATGGCGGCAGTGGCTTAACCGGGCTTCCGTCGAATTGCCTGAACCTCACCGGAACTGGGTACCCGGAGGACACATCCAACCCAACGTTGACGCCGAACTCCGCGGTTCTCGATGACGTGTCGGCGTTTGCCAACTTCATGCGCTTCCTGGCTCCGCCGGCAACCGGCGGGGTGATACTCAATGGCAAGCAGGTCAGCGCTTCCACCATTGCTGCTGGCCAGTCCTTGTTTAGCTCAATCGGCTGTGCGACCTGCCACAATTCCTCGCCGGGCAAGACGCAGGTATCGAATTTCGTCCCTGCGTTGAGCAATGCGACGGTGAACGCGTTCTCCGATATTGAGATCCATCACATGGGTAACGGCTTGGCGGACAACGTCTCCCAGGGGAACGCCGGCGGCGATCAATTCCGCACGGCTCCTTTGTGGGGGCTGGGACAGCGAATCTTTCTCTTGCACGACGGCCGCACAACGAACCTGATCACTGCAATTGCCGATCACGAGAGCAACGGCAGCGAAGCCAACACTGTGATCAACAATTTCTTCAACCTGAGCACAACGCAGCAGCAGGAGATCCTTGATTTCCTGCGCTCACTGTAATCGTTTCGTCACATTGACTGGCGAGGCCGAGACGTCTCGCCAGTTTTCCAACTTGTAGCGCCGTCATCCTTTGGCTGCGTTCAGGGTAGGCTCTTTCGGCCGGCGACCGAGGTGTCCGCCGGGTCGGCTCTACCTTCATGCCTTTGAGATTCGAAGGAGTACTATGCGTCCTGGATTCTCGCATTTCTTGGCAGCATTCGTGCTATTGACACCGTTCCTGGCTCGGGCTCAAAGTTCCCAACCCCCAGCGATCCCCAGGAATGGCGGTGACTTCTCCAATAGCCCGCAGCCAGGAGTAAAAGTGCCCACCGGGGTCATCCTGGTGAAGGGCGCGTGGTCGAGCGCGAGCGATTCCGTAACTCCCGTGCCGGAGGGCGGCAGCGTAACCAACAGTGTCTTCATCAACAAGTATTTCGGAATGACCTACCCTCTGCCCAAGGATTGGTATGAGAAATTCACCGGGCCACCTCCCTCCGATAGCGGCCGCTACGTGCTGGCGCAGGTTAGGCCTCCCGATACATACAAGGGGACTAAGGGCAGCATTTTGATCACCGCCGACGACCTGTTCTTCACACCCCTCCCCGCAACCAACACCCTGGAGCTCATCGATTACGCAAAGGACAACTTGCAGGCCGACTACAAACTGGAGCTGCCGCCCACCCAGACCAAGATTGCTGGCCGTCCCTTTGAGTTCTTTGCGTATTGGTCTCCCGTGGCCGAACTGCATTGGTACGTGCTGGCCACGCAGATCCGCTGTCACGCTGTGCAAGCCGTGCTGACCAGCCGGGACACGAAACTATTGGAGAGCCTGGTCCTGGACATGAACAAGATGGAGTTGC
>Ga0187769_10000081_pt1 | contig 46918 bp, 48 predicted proteins | sample 0116_SJ02_MP02_1_FD_133140 | JGI IMG/M metagenome (GOLD analysis project Ga0187769, IMG submission 133140) | Tropical peat soil microbial communities from peatlands in Department of Meta, Colombia - 0116_SJ02_MP02_10_MG | ecosystem: Environmental > Terrestrial > Soil > Wetlands > Peat | place...
GAGGAAAGCAGCTGCGCCTCGACGCGACGTACCGTGCGCAGCGATGCTGGACCCAGCCAGAACGTCGTCAGCAATGTTCCGATGGCGGCGGCGAGCGCCACGACGCCGATCGGGAACAACAATCGGCGCAGGCTGACACCGGAGGCGTGCAGAGCTACGATTTCGCTATCCGCGGAAAGCCGCCCCAGCCCGATCAGCACACCAACCAGCACGGCCATCGGAAGTGTGAAGCCGAGGACCGGCGGCAGGGTACAAAGGAATAGGAGCGCCACGCTCCAGACGCTGCCGGAATGGCGAACGATCAGCTCCATTAGGCGGACCAGTTGCGGTACGAAGAAGACAAATGTAAAGACCACAAGGCCCAGCGCGGCGTGAGAAACTACTTCGCGGCCAACGTATCGGTCGAGCAGGCGCATATGAGCGCGACGCATATCTTAGCATTCGGAGAGATGGATTGAATCGAATAAACCTCGTCATTTTATGGCACATGCACCAGCCGCAATATCGCGATCCGGCTACGGGGCGGTATCTGCTTCCTTGGACGCGCCTGCATGCGCTAAAGGACTACTGGGGAATGGTAAAAATTCTAGAAGAGTTTCCCGGAGTCCATGCAACTTTTAATGTGGTGCCATCGCTCGCGGCCCAAATCCAGGAGTACGCGAGCGGCCAGTTTCGGGAGAGCTGGTTCGACATCGCGTTCACTCCGGCCGAAAACCTCGCGCCAGAGGCGAAGCGCGAAGCGATCGAGCGGGCGTTCCAGGTGAATGACAATTTCCTGCGACGGTGGCCCCGATTCGGCGCGCTAGCGGCGGAGGTGCGCTCGGGCGGGGCAGAGGCCTGCGTCGCACAATGGAGCGCACGCGACTGGCGGGATCTGCAGGCGCTTTCGCAATTGGCGTGGATGGATGAGGAGTATCTGACAAAAGATCCCGCCGTGAAGGCCCTGGCAGATCAGGGGCAAGATTTCACAGAACAGGACAAGGCCCTACTGCTTGATAAGCAATACGAGCTGCTGGCTGCCGTGCTACCGGAGTACCGCCTGGCCGCTACACGGGGACAAATCGAGATCTCGACCACGCCCTACTACCACCCCATTCTGCCGCTTCTGTGTGACACCGACATCGCGCGCGTCTCGAACCCGGACACGCCCGTACCCCAGCCGGCGTTTCGCTATCCGGACGATGCACGGGAACAACTTGCCAGGGCGAGGCAGTTTCACGAGCGCGTCTTTGGAAAACCGCCCGCTGGGTTGTGGCCATCAGAAGGCTCGGTTTCGGATGAGTCGCTTGAGATCGCCGCGGAACTGGGATTCCGTTGGTTCGCAACCGACGAGGGTGTGCTGGGGCGCACGCTGAACGTCGGATTCTGGCGCGATGCGTCAGGATATCCGGAAAATGGGCCGGAGTTGTACACGCCCTGGCGGCTCAAACGCCGAAAAGGGGAGCTGTATGGATTCTTCCGCGATCACTACCTGTCGGATCTGGTCGGTTTTGTTTACAGCCGCATGAGCGCCGAAGCGGCAGCCGAAGATCTCCACCAGCGTATCCGCGCCATCGGCGAGAGCGAGCCAGTCGACCGCACGGCCACGGTGAGCCTGATTCTCGACGGTGAGAATGCCTGGGAGTACTACCCGGGAAACGGGAGAGAATTCCTGCGGCGCTTCTATGAGCGCATCGAACGCGATCCGGAGATTTGTGCCTGTACCGCGAGCGAAGCGATCCAAGCGATGCCAGCTGCCCCCGTGCTTGAGGGAATCTTCCCCGCTTCTTGGATTAACGCAAATTTCGACGTCTGGATTGGGCATGCCGAAGATGTGCGCGCATGGGAGCTGCTGCGCGACGCCCGGGACGCGTTCGAGCGGGCCAAAACTCGCACCGACCTGGGGCGTCCCGTCCGACTCGATGAATCCACATTCCAAGGGCGACGTGTGTACGATGCGGTGCTTGCTGCCGAAGGCAGCGATTGGTGCTGGTGGTTTGGACCCGAGCATGGTTCAGCGAACGACGCCGAGTTTGACGCACTCTACCGAAGGCACCTGACGGAGATCTATAACGCGCTCGGAGAGCCGCCGCCGGCTGCCCTGTCCCATCCGATTAAACGCGCGCCCGAACGCGGACGCCGCGAACCTCCCACAGCCTATCTCAACGTCAAGGTGGATGGGCGCGAAAGCACGTATTTCGAATGGCTGGGCGCGGGACTGTTCGCCACCGATCACCGCGGCGGCACGATGCACGGCCGCCGCTCGGTAATCGGCGAGATCTTTTACGGGTTCGGACCAAAGCAGTTTTGGCTTCGCGTCGACCCTGTGCCGGATGTGGTCTCTGAGATGGAGGAGTTTCAGGTGCGCGTCACGATGTGGGATTCTCGGGAGACTCGTGTCACACTGGGAATTCAAGAGGGAAAACTTCGTAAATGCATCGTGGAGAACAGCGGGATGTGTTTGCTACATCCCGAGACTCTGGTCTCGGCGGCGTACGGCAACGTTCTCGAAATGGGTGTCTCGCGGGCGCTGTTCGACTTGAGCCGTAGGAAAAGCCTGCTACTAAACGTCGCTATCTGGCAGGCAGGACTGCCTGTCGACGTCCTGCCCCTGGAAGGAATGTTGGAAGTGCCACTCGGAGAAGAAAACTTTGCTTGGCCCTGTGACTAACCGCATTCGTTGGCCAAATCGTCTAGTGAACCGCCGCTATCTGGACAGAAGTTTTGCGACCGCTCGCGCCGTAGCTCGTCCCTGCTGCGATCGTTTCAGCCGTTTGTAAGTCGGGTGTTTCCCGTTCGTTGCGCCGACTCAGAACACTTGAATCGCGAGATCACGCGGGCGAGGTCCGGTTGGAATCAGGGTAATCAAGCTGGAGGTCTTGGCCCGAATCACAGCAATTTCGTCCGAAGCGCTGTCGACAACCACGAGCATATCGTCGCCCGGCGTCAGTTCAGCAGCGTGTGGGGCCTGGCCGACCGAGATAGCTGACGCGGTCTTACGCACATCAATGGCAACCGGGATCACATGCCCCGCAGCGGAATCGGAAACGTAGAGAGTCTGGCCGGTGGCGTCCAGGGTCGCCGCCGTCGGAGACATTCCCAGCAGGAGAAAATCGCCGACCTCGTCCGTTTGCGTATTTACAATAAGCAGCCCGTGCGCGTCGGCCGAAGGAATATAGAGTTCTCCGCCGTCTGGCTTGAGCAAGAGTGCGTCCGGCCTTCCATCGAGAGCAAGCTTCGCCAATAAGACGGCACGGCGCAGATCGACGACAGAGACCTCATCGCGGGAGCCCGATGTGATGAAAGCTTTCGAGCTGTCCGGGAGAATCGCAATCTGTTCCGGATCGGGCGCTACGGCAATCACAGCGCGCGTGGCCAGACTGGCAGCATCGAGAAGGGAGACGGTCGCGTCATCTCGATTTGAAACGACGACGAGTGCGCCATCCGGCGAGACGCGGGCGATCCATGGCCGACGACCCGCGCGAGCGCGCCCGATCATCTGATGGGTAACACCGTCGATCGCGACGATGGAGTTCGAGCCTGAGGCGGCCACGTAAGCTCGCTTGCCATCTGGAGAAAAATCGAGCGCGTAGGGAGCGGAACCTACCGGAATCCGCGCCACGATCTGATTTGTGGCGTTGTCAAGAACCCAGGCATATCCTCCAGCAGAACTCAACCCCCAGATTTCTTTATGGGAGGGATGGGCGCGTAGGCCAGTCGGTTCGGGGCCAACGGGGATCGTTGCCGCAGGAGCCAGCTTGACCAGGTCGATCGCGCTGATGGTGCCATCACCCGTATTGGCGATATAGGCGAACAGACGCAGACCGGGTCGCAAATAGGACGGGCGAAGCTCGAGTGCAGCCTCGCGGATGGCCAAAGCGCTAAGAACCACGATCAGAATCAGCAGGCGATAATTGAGTGACAGTCTCAATTCAGGGTACGGTTGAGCACCGCGGCGATAGCACGTGCCTCACGAACGAGTTGATCGAATTCTTCCGGCAAGATTGACTGAGGACCGTCGGATAAGGCGCGGGCGGGGTCGTTATGGACCTCCACCAAAATGCCGTCCGCGCCAACTGCGACGGCAGCCCGCGACAGGGGCAGAACCTTGTTGCGTCTTCCGGTGCCGTGGGAAGGATCGACCACGATGGGCAAATGGCTCAGACGCTGCACCGCCGGGATCACGCTTAGATCCAGAGTGTTGCGTGTGTGGTCGGCAAACGTGCGCACACCGCGCTCGCATAAGATCACCTGATAATTACCTTCTGAGACGATATACTCGGCTGCCATCAGAAACTCGTCGAGCGTCGCGGACATGCCGCGCTTGAGCAGCACCGGCTTATGGGCGCGCCCGGCGCGCTTTAGCAGCGAGTAATTCTGCATGTTTCGCGCTCCGATTTGGACGACATCGGCATAGTGCTCAACAAGGTCGAGCGATTCGTTGTCAATCGCCTCGGTCACCACTCCAAGGCCGAATTTTTCGCGCACTTCCGCGAGGATTTTCAGCCCGGTCTCGCACAACCCTTGAAAGCTATAGGGTGACGTGCGGGGCTTGTAGGCGCCACCGCGGAAAAGCCGTGCGCCCGCGGCCTTCACACGTTCAGCGATCGCAAAGGCCTGCTCGCGGGACTCGACAGCACAAGGCCCAGCCACAACAGCCACAGCGCGATCGCCGAATGTGACGTCTCCCGACGGGGTTGGGACGCGCACGATGGTGTTCTCCTGCTTCACATCCCGGCTGACGAGCTTGTAGGGTTTGCTGACCGGAATGCACTCGACGACGCCCGGCATCGATTCGAGCGCTCCTGTGTCTACTTCGCCGCTGTTGCCGGTGATCCCGATCGCGGTGCGAGCCGCTCCCGGAATGGCGTGGGCACGAAGACCGAGCGACTCGATCCGTTCGCAAACGGCGCGTACCTGTTCCTCGGTGGCGTGAGACTGCATCACGACAAGCATGAGCGGCTCCCTCAAGACAAAGCGAAACGAAAAGTCTAGCGCAGAAGACGGCAGGGAAGCAAAACAGGAGAGAAATGCAACAGGATCTGCAAGTTGGAGGCGCGGGGCGGAATTGAACCGCCGGTGAAGGTTTTGCAGACCTTTGCCTTACCACTTGGCGACCGCGCCGTCGAACTTCCAAATGATAGCATCCGCGCTGGTTGACTCGCCAGTGCTTTGCGGCCGATGCGAGAACGAAACAAGGGGCGTTTGCGCGTCTAGGTTGATTCCGCTAGAATGATTTCGCTCCCGGACAACCTGAGGGAATGTCGGAAACACAGCATCGAGTTGATCTAACCTTCGACGACTCCGACGAGTACCGCCCGGTCCCTCCCACTCAACCGGCACCACCCGCCTGGAAGGACGGCAGTATCCGTATCGGAATCCATACGTCTATCGCGGGTAATATTACGCGCGCTCTGGACACTGCAGCCGGCTTAGGCGCAAATGCGGTGCAGATATTCTCAGCCAGTCCCAGGATGTGGGATCACAGTAGGTCTGGTATTTCGTCTCTTGACCAAGACCGCTTCCGAGCACGACGCCAGGAGCTGGGCCTCGGCCCCCTCGTGATTCATTGTAACTACCTGTTAAACCTGGCGTCTCCGGATCCAGTGCTGCAGGCGCGGTCGGTACAGGCGTTTCATCGGGAAATTGTTCGAGCCTTGGGGCTGGGCGCGGACTACCTGGTGCTGCACCCTGGCTCGGCCCTAACGGGTGACAACACGTCGGCAATCGGCGCCGTCACGCAGGGCCTCAAGCAGGCAGCACGCGGATTAAAACTGGGTGAGCTGCGCATTCTTCTTGAGAACACGGCTGGGCAGGGAAGTACTCTCGGATCGCGGTTCGAGGAATTGAAGGCCATCTTGGAGGCGTGCCCAGGCTTGCCGCTCGGCGTGTGCCTTGATACTGCGCATGTCTTCGCCGCGGGATGGGACATCCGGACCGACCAGGGCTGGGAGAACACGCTATTCCATATCGATCAGACGGTGGGAATCGGCCGCGTGGGTGTGATACATCTCAATGACTCCAAGGCAGCGCTTCGATCACGTGTGGATCGACACGAGCATATCGGCAAAGGCAAGATCGGCCTCCAGGCGCTGGGAAGAGTTCTGAACCATCCGCTGCTTTCGTCCTGCGCCTTTATCCTGGAGACGCCCATCGACAAGCCGGGAGATGACAAGAGAAACGTCGCAGCCGTCTGGAAACTGGTTCAGACCACGCGCCTTGCTCAGACCCATCCGCGAGCATCGTCGAATCGGCCGAGGGCGATCGGATGGCTACCGCGAAGATCAAGGGGTAAGTGAACTTGCCAGGTTACGATCCGCAGCGAATCGAAGCGAAGTGGCAGAAAATCTGGGAGGAGCGGGACAGCTTCCGGGCTGTCGAAAACGATCCCGTTCGGCCCAAGTACTACGTGCTGGAGATGCTCCCCTATCCTTCCGGCACTTTGCACATGGGTCACATGCGGAACTATACGATTGGCGATGCGGTCGCTCGATACAAGCGGCTGCGCGACTACAATGTCCTTCATCCGATCGGCTGGGACGCCTTCGGATTGCCCGCCGAAAACGCAGCCATCAAGCGCGGCGTCGCGCCCCGTGAGTGGACCAACGCAAATGTCGCGCAGATGAAGGCCGTCTGTAAGCGCTTCGGATTCAGCTACGACTGGCAGCGTGAAATATCGACATGCGAGCCGGAATACTATCGCTGGAACCAATGGTTCTTTGTGCGCATGCTCGAGCGCGACTTGGCCTACCGCAAACGCAGCCGAGTTAACTGGTGCCCGCAGTGCCAGACCGTACTGGCGAACGAGCAAGTGATCGATGGCTTCTGTTGGCAACACGATACGACGCCGGTTGAGGCAAAAGAGATCGATCAATGGTTTCTCCGCATCACCAAATATTCCGACGCGCTGCTGGAGGGGATACATGAGCTGAGCAGCGGATGGCCCGAGCGCGTCTTGATCATGCAGCAGAACTGGATCGGCAAGTCGCGTGGCGCACGCGTTCAATTCGCGGTTGCCGATGTGGCGTCACCGCCGCTCGAAATCTTTACCACCCGAGTCGATACCATCTATGGAGTCTCGGCAGTCCTGCTGTCACCGGCTCATTCCTACCTTCCGGATCTTTTGGCGGGCGTGCCCGGCGGCCATGCGATGGAACAGCAGCTGAAGACCCTACAGCGGGGGAGCGTGAAAACGGAAGAGATTGCTACGGCCGAGAAGGTCGGGTTCTTTACGGGACGCTTCGCGCTGAATCCATTCTCCGGTGAGCGCGTGCCGATTTGGGTCGCCAATTTCGTGCTCGCCGAGTACGGCACGGGAGCGGTGATGGCGGTTCCGGCGCATGATCAACGCGATTTCGAATTTGCAGAAAAGTACAACCTGCCCATCAAGGTTGTCGTCCAGCCGTCGAACGCCGCTCCGCTGCGTGCCGACCGAATGACTGAGGCCTACACGGAATACGGGCGGTTGGTGGACTCGGGGCCCTATACCGGGCTCACGTCGGAGCAAGCCATTGAGAGGATGGCCGTTGACGCGGAAGCCCAAGGCTTCGGTAAGCCGGAGACGACCTACCGCCTGAAGGACTGGGGCATCTCGCGCCAGCGCTACTGGGGGACGCCGATCCCAGTCGTGTACTGTCCCGAGCATGGAGTTGTGGGAGTGCCCGATGACCAGCTTCCTGTGCGTCTTCCCGAAAATGTAAAACTCACGGGCCAGGGAAGATCGCCGCTCGCCAACGTGCCAGAATTTTTGAAAACGAAATGTCCCAAGTGTGGCGGCCCTGCCGATCGCGAGACCGATACGATGGACACATTCATCGATTCATCTTGGTACTTCTATCGCTACACCGATCCGCACAACGATCGCGCCCCCTTCGACAAGGCCCATGTGGCGTACTGGTTTCAGATCGATCAGTATATCGGCGGTGTGGAGCATGCCATTCTGCACCTGATTTACTCTCGTTTTTTCTGCAAGGTCATGAACGAGCTCGGGCTAATTGATCATCGCGAGCCGATCTTGCGCCTGTTCTCACAGGGAATGGTGCTGAAGGATGGAGCGAAGATGTCCAAGTCCAAGGGCAACATCGTCGGCGCAATTGAAATGGCCGACAAGTACGGATGCGATACGGGCCGGATGTACACGCTCTTCGCGGCGCCGCCAGAGAAGGATCTCGAATGGAGCGAGCAGGGAATTGAGGGGTCGTCGCGATTTTTGAATCGAGTCTATCGGCTCGTCGAGAAGCACGCTGAGCGATTGCAGCCGGTGGCGCTCGATTGGAGCTCGCCAACGGACTTCGAACATGCTACGGGGAAAGAAAAGGCTCTTGTTCGCAAGGCTCACCAGACTTTGAAGCGCGTGACGAATGACTTTGAGGGCCGCTGGCACTTTAACACCTCGATCGCACTCATCATGGAACTGGTAAACGAGCTCACGGCGCAGGAACCACTCGATCAGGACGTTACGCCGACTGTGCTCAAGAGCGTGTTGTCCGCCCTGGTGCTGATGCTATCCCCGATGACCCCGCATGTTGCCGAAGAGATGTGGGAGATCCTTGGCAATGCTGGCTCCATCTCGACCGAGAAATCAGAACGCCGATCGCGCGAGGGCTGCGGACAAGCGGCCTGGCCGCCGTATCGCGAAGATTTGACTCGCGAGGAGCAGGTTGAAATCGTTGTTCAGATCAACGGCCGTCTGCGAGGAAAACTGTTGGTCGATGCCAGCCTTGGGGAAGAGGAAACAAAGCAGCGAGCGGCCCGGGACCTACGCATTGCGCCGCTTATAAAGGGCAAGGAAATCGCCAAGGTAATTGTCGTTCCGAAAAAGCTCGTCAACATTGTTCTGAAATAAGGGGAGTGCAAGACGCAAATTCCCATCATGGCCGAGAGCGGATTGGCAGCGCAGCTGAAGCGCGGAGGTACGGTGAGCACGAAACGGGGAATCGTGGTGCTGGATTTTGGCGGCCAGTACACGCAGTTGATCGCGCGCCGAATTCGCGAGCTGCAGGTCTTTTCGGCGATTCTGCCCTGCACCGCTGCGGCGGAAGAGATTCGCGCACAGGAGCCGGTCGGAATCGTGCTTTCCGGTGGACCGAGCTCGGTCTATGACAAAGACGCACCGCATTGCGATCCGAAAACCCTGGAGTTGGGCGTTCCGGTTCTTGGCATTTGCTACGGCATGCAGTGGCTCGCACGTACGCTGGGTGGAAAAGTGGAACGAGCGGAGCGGCGCGAGTACGGTCCGGCCTGCCTGCGGATCGGTCGAGAATCCAAGCTTTTTGCAGGCTTGCCGCCGACGTTGAAGGTCTGGGAGAGCCATGGCGATCATGTGGTCGCTCTGCCTCGTGGCTTTCACGTCACTGGACAGACCGATAACGCCGTCGCAGCCATCGAAAACGCGGAGGGACGCTTCTTTGGTGTCGAATTTCATCCCGAAGTCAATCACACTGAGCGCGGCGCGGAGATTCTGCGAAACTTCGTTTTTGAAATTTGCGGCGCGAAAGCGAATTGGAACCGTGCCGGGTTTGTCGCCGAGACGGTCGAGAACATTCGCGGGCAAACCGAAGGAGCGCGTGCCATTTGCGCTTTAAGCGGCGGAGTGGACTCGACAGTCGCGGCGGTTCTCGTCAACCGGGCCATGGGCGACCGCCTCACGAACATTTTCGTGGATACGGGCCTGCTACGGAGGAATGAATTTCAAGACACGCTGGAGATGCTGCGCGACCGCCTCAACCTCAACGTCATCGGTGTGGACGCCTCCGAGCGGTTTCTCGCGAAACTAAGGGGCGTTATTGACCCCGAAGAAAAGCGAAGGATCATTGGCAACGAGTTCATCGCCGTATTCGCGGCCGAAGAACGAAAGCTCGTGGCCCTGGCAAAGCGAGAGCCGGTAAAGTTTCTTGTGCAGGGAACGCTGTATCCCGACGTCATTGAATCGGTTTCGGTGAAGGGGCCGTCGGCCGTGATCAAGTCGCACCACAACGTCGGCGGTCTGCCCCCGGATATGCCGTTCGCACTGATTGAGCCGCTGCGCGACCTGTTCAAGGATGAAGTTCGCCAGATCGGCAGAGAACTCGGTTTGCCAGAAGAGATTCTCGTCAAACAACCCTTTCCTGGACCCGGACTGGCCGTCAGAATTCTCGGTGAAGTGACGTCTGAGAGGTTGGCGACGGTTCGCGCGGCCGACGCCATTGTAGCGGAGGAAATTCACCGCGCTGGACTCTACGAGAAGACTTGGCAATCGTTCGCAGTCCTGTTGCCGATTCGCAGTGTCGGCGTAATGGGTGATGGCAGGACCTACGGAAACGTGATTGCGGTGCGGGTGGTCGAGTCACTCGACGCGATGACGGCCGATTGGGCGCGCCTTCCGATGCCCCTATTAGAGCACATCTCCTCGCGCGTCGTAAATGAGGTGCCCGGCGTCAATCGCGTCGTCTACGACATCACCTCAAAACCGCCCAGCACGATTGAATGGGAATAACATCGGGGCAGGCGAGCAGCGGCGGTAAGCTTCAGGACTGAGAGCCGCGCGCAAATGGAGTGTGGACCAATCCGCTAGCGGTTGGCCATTTTTTGCGCTACGTAGAGTAGCAGCCTGCGGTCACCCTCTTCGATGCGGCCGAGAAGTCGCCGAAAACGGCCCAAATACCGCGCGTCTTTTCCCGTGCTGCCCCAGGCAATGTCATCCGCACTCTTCCGCTTCGGAAGATTTGGAAGTACAGGAGGCTCTTCCCCGTCGTAGAATAGCTGGTAGAGCGGCACTTCCATGGCGCGTGCCAGCTTCTCGAGAGTCTCGATGGCCGGGACGGTGTGGCCATTTTCGACACGAGAGATGTAACATCGAAGCAGGCCGGTCCGCTTTTCGATATCGCCCTGGGATAGTTTTTTCTGTTCTCGTAGTAAACGGATGCGCTCGCCGATTATCATGGCGGGTATTGTTACATGGACTAGTGCCTGTCGCAACAAGAAATGTAAGCAACACACATTTTCTCCGACGTAACCGAACTTGCATGAGGAACGTCCCAAAAAATATGGCAGCCAGCGCGCACACGCTTACGCTCCCCTTTCCAGCAGGGGAGAAAAGGGTGGACGACCGCGAACTCGTGCGGCTGTCGCAGAGCGGTGCGGAAGCGGCCTTCGAGGAGCTCGTTCGCCGGCATCAGCAGCGCGTCTTCGCGTTGGTCGCAGGCATCTTGCATCGTTCTGACGATGTGGAGGACATTGCGCAGCAAGTTTTTTTGAAAGCCTACTTGGGGATTAAGAGGTTCGATCAGCGCGCCGCCTTTTCCACCTGGCTGTACAAAATCGCGGTGAACGAGTGTTGGGATTACCTGCGAAAGCGCAAGGTTCGACCGCTGACATATGAGGCCGATTTATCCGAGGAACAGGTCTCGCGGCTAGATGGGATCGTTTCCTCGAGCCGGCCCCCGGAAGGGCCCAACACTCGCGCGGAAACGCGCGAAATTCTCGAACGAATGCTCGCAGTACTCCCCGAGCAGGACAGGCAATTGCTCGTGTTGAAAGAAATCGAGGGGTTCTCGGTTCAGGAACTGGCTGAGATTCTCAATCTCAACGTCAATACCGTGAAGGTGCGACTGTTCCGTGCGCGAGGCCGGATCATGGACACCTACCGACGTCGGCTAAACCCGAGTCCAGGGAAAAGCCACGCGGCACCAGCTGGAGAAAGAAAGGAATAAAAGCATGGCCACCGACTCCCAATTCAGACGTGCTGTCTGTCAGAAGCACGAGGCGCTGCTAGAAGACTACCTGAATGGAGAACTGAGCGGCGCCGATGCAAAGCCGGCCATCGAACACTGGCAAAACTGCCCTTCTTGTCGCGCTCTACTGGAAGACGCCGCGCTGAGTGCGCGTCTATTGCGGGCCGCCGAACCTTCGCCCGACCCTGGCCCGGGCTTTGCCCGCAAGGTGATGGCGAGAATCCGCGCGGCAGAGAGCGAAATGAGCGCACTTCGAGCGAGTTTTTGGCAGCCGTTTGTCTCGTTTGGTTGGAGGTTTGCAGCAACCGCGACGCTGGCACTCATGGCATTTGTAAGCTACAACGTGCGTTGGGGTCACCACGCGCAACCGAATGTCGTCGCGGCGCGTCCTATTTCAGTAACTGACATTTTGGCGCCGGAGCCGGCCTGGGTGTCGGCGAACGGCGATGAAGTACTGATGATGGTAGCGGACAGCGATCATGAAAAAGACTAAGGCGGGCCTTGAGGCAGCCGCTCTGTTCTTGATGGTTTTTGCGCTCGGCGTCACCTTCGGCGCTGTGGGCAATAACGTCTGGAACCAGCGGGTCTCGGGCAATACGCCGACCCGCGACCAAGTGATGCACGATTTGACGGAGCGTCTTCAGCTTACCCCCGAACAACAGAAGCAGATCGGCGCCGAAATCGATGATACGCGCGCGAAATGGCAAGCCCTCTCTGCACAGTTAAATAGCCAGCACGAGGCCATGCGGCAGCAGTTTCGCGCCAATATCCGTGCGATTCTGACGCCCGAGCAGCAAGTGAAATTCGACGAGCGTATCAAGCAACTCGACGAGGAGCGGAAGAAAAAAACGGAAAAGCAGTCGGCGCACTGAGGCGCGGCAGCCCCAGATTCCCTGTCAGGACCGCGCACGACTCGAATTGCAATGGACTCTCGCACATCGACACCCCCTTTTCCCCGCGCCGCAAGCGAAGAGTCCAAGCAACGGATTCCGACCATCCGGTTGGAAAACGTCCACAAAATCTATGACCTTGGCGAGGTCCAAGTTCCGGCGCTTCGTGGCGTGTCGCTCGAAATCTACCCAGGTGAGTTCGTTGCCGTCATGGGCGCGTCAGGGTCCGGCAAATCGACTCTCATGAACATTGTCGGATGTCTCGATCGTCCCACACGGGGACGTTACCTGCTCGACGGCAAGGATGTGTCGGGGCTCACGAAAGACGAACTGGCTGCCATCCGCAGCCACAAAATCGGCTTCGTGTTTCAGCAGTTTAACCTGCTACCGCGCACGTCGGCTCTTGAAAACGTTGAGCTGCCCACGATTTATGCCGGCGTTCCCATCGAAGAGCGCGCCAAGCGAGCGGAGGGGGCACTGAAGCGAGTGGGGCTTGCGGAACGGGCGGGCCATTTTCCATCGCAGCTATCCGGCGGACAGCAGCAGCGCGTGGCCATCGCCCGGGCCTTAGTGAATAATCCATCGCTTTTGCTCGCCGATGAGCCAACGGGAAACCTCGATAGCCGCACAAGCATTGAAATCATGGAGATCTTGCAAGGGCTCAACGACCAGCAACAACTGACGGTCGTGATCGTTACGCACGAGCCAGATATCGCCCAGTATGCGAAACGCGCTCTCGAATTTCGTGACGGCAAGCTGCGAAGAGACACGCTGGTTCGTGACCGCTTGATTGCCTCGGAGGTTCTGCCCACCCTGCCCGCCCCGGGCGCCGAAGATGACGACGGTGCTTTGCCCACCGATGAGCCCAACAGGAATGTTTGAGCTAGAATTCGATCCTTCGATCACTCTCACTTCAAATGGAGAACCAGAGGAGGATCGGCGAGGGGTAAGCCCGCACTAGAAGGGGATATCTTCGTCGGAGATTTCGGGGCCGGCAGCACCTTCTTCAGGCCCGGGACTTGCAACATCGAAGTCCGCATCGACCAGCCGGCCGTGACCCGCGGCCCCTTCCACACCCGCACCAGCGGCGGCGGCTTCCACGCGTGACGTCAACATACGCATGACGTTACCGACAATCTCGGTCGTCTGGCGCTTCTGGCCGTCGCGCTTGTCTTCCCATTGGCGTGTTTGCAAGCGGCCTTCGACGTAAACGAGCATGCCCTTCTTTAGATACTGCTGCGCGATTTCTGCCAGTTTGCCCCACAGCACAATGCGGTGCCATTCGGTTCGCTTTTGGCGCTCGCCGGAACGGCTCTTGAACGTTTCGTCCGTGGCCAGAGTGAAATTCGTCACCGCCTGGCCGCCCGATGTATAACGCGTTTCCGGGTCTCGTCCCAGACGCCCGACCAAGATCACTTTGTTGACGGACATGCCCGGGAGTATAGCTGAAAGTGACGGAATAAGAAACGCGACGAGCTCGGGCTCTAGCGTCGCGATCTGTTAGAATCCGTCCGAACCGTGGGTAACGATGGGAGGTCCTGCATGAGCCAGACTCAGAACTTCGAGAACCACACGAAACTGGTGCCTGCCTTTCACTTCGTGGTACTGCCGATTTTCTTACTGAACCTGGTGTGGTCCATCACGCGTGTCATTCACAATCTTTCGCTGGGGACGGTCGTCTCGTTTCTGGTTTCGATCGCTCTCGTTCTGCTTGCCTTTACGGCTCGCATCTTCGCGCTCACCGTGCAGGACCGAGTGATCCGTCTTGAAATGCGCCTCCGGATGCAGCAGGTTCTTCCGGCAGAATTGCGATCGCGGATCGGCGAATTCACCGTCGGTCAACTCGTCTCGTTGCGCTTTGCGAGCGATCGGGAACTCCCTGCGCTCGCGCAGAAGGTTCTCGACGAAAAGCTCCAGGACCGCAAGACGATCAAAAAGATGATCCACGAGTGGCAGCCGGACGTTCTCCGCGCCTAGGCGTCGAGCGCAGCTCGGTGCCTCAATAGCGCGAGAGACTAATGCGGTGCGGTACGGGCGGCCGGGGCGGCGCCGAGTTCGCGCAACTTGGCCTGGGCGCGTCTGGCATCATCGGAGTTTGGAAAACGCCGAACCACTTCGCGAAGGTCTCGGGTCCCGCTGGCTTTCATTCCCAGTTCAAGTTCCGCGAGCCCTTTTTTCAGCAGGGAAGCTCCCAGCTTAAAACTGTTGGGGTAGTTCATGAGCACGATGTCGTAGGCTTCGATGGCGCCCCGGAAGTCGCCTTGTGCGTAGGAAACCTCACCGAGATAGAACTGTGCGTTAGAGGCCAGATCATTGGACGGGAAAGTCTTAATATAATCAGAGAATTCCTGCCGGGCCAGGTCGTACTTTCCCGTGTTGTAGTCGCGCAGGGCGTTTTGGTAAAGGGTGTCGGCCGAAGCGGACGATAAGCCCGAAGGCGGCGCCATATTCCCACCCGCGGGCTCAGCTCCACCGGGTGCCCCGGTGGGGCCACTGGGTGAGCCTCCCGAGAGTTTCGCGTCAAGGCTTTGCAGCAGGTTCTGGACGTCGGTCAACTGTTGCGAGAGTTTCCCGACGCGTGCCTGAACGTCCTGTAGATTGTCTGACAGCCCCTGCGTCTGCTGCGCCATCGTGTCAATCCGCGAGCCGGTGTTCGCCTGGACCTCCTGCACGGTCTTTTGCAACGAACCCATCTCTCCACTGAATCGGTTGATGGAGTCGAGCGACTGTTGCACGAGTGTGCGCAGGGTCGCTTCGTTGCTATCCATCGCGCTCCGGAGATCCTGCTGGCCCTGAAGCAGCTGACCAACCTGCTGTTGGAGCTCGATCATTTCTTTCGATACGGCCCCTGCCGGCTGCGGCGCGAGAATCGCCCCGCCGACGGCGCCGAAAATCATTGCCGCAACTGCGAGCAAAAGCCATCGTGTGCGCAAGGTCTTGCCTCCTCAGGGAAACTGGGCCAAGTGTAGCCCGCCGGGTTTGTTTCAGGCAACGCGGCGCGTCCAGATCCGTGATTCAAAAGATGCGGCTCGGCCAGCTGGTGGCGCTGACAATCCAGGCTCAGCTCGGCGCGCTGTCACTGCGCCAGGACGAAGTGGGCGCGGCGATTCTGCTGCCAGCACTCCTCAGCGTGCTCAGTGCAGAAAGGCCGCTCCTTGCCCCAGCTCGTGGTTTCCATTCGATCGGCGGAGATGCCCAGCGAAATCAGAAAGTTTTTCGCGGCTTCGGCGCGCCGCTGGCCGAGGCCGAGATTGTATTCCGTCGAGCCTCGCTCATCGCAATGTCCTTCGAGCGAAACATGCACTTGAGGATAGGAGCGCAAAAACTCTGCATCTCTGGTGAGAGCGCTGCGAGCATCGTCGCGCAAGTCGGATTTATCGAGGTCGAAGAACGCATCTTGTACGTTTTGCGAGAAGAGCTCGCTCAAATTGGGCGGCCCCGAAGCGGCTCCCCGAGCGCGAGCCTCTGCCCCCGCATTCACATCCACATGCGCCGTGGCGGTCGCACTGCCGCCGGCGCCCGTCGCTGTGATCGTGTATGTCGTGGACGTCGTCGGGTTCACGGGGGTCGAGCCCTGCGGCGCGACTTTGCCTACGCCCGGTTCGATATCGAGGTCCGTGGCATTGGTAGAGGACCAGGACAGCGTCACGGTTTGTCCCGCATTCACAGACGCCGGCGAGGCGTTCAATGTGACGGTGGGCTGCGCAGCCGGCACAGGGGGCGTTTGCGTCGGCGGCGTGGTTGCAACCTTCTTCTGGCATCCACCTGCAAGAGCAAGCACGGTCAGGCCGAACAGCAATAGGAAGGTGCGAAACCTAAGGCGCTGCATCAGGTGCCTCCTTTGACGTTTTCGCGAGGGCTTCGAAAAGCCCCGCGAATCACACTGTTATGCGATTACTCGAAGCTTTCATGCCGCGCCGTCATTTCGGCGACCAATTCGGCGATTCGTTTTGCCCTTCGAAAGTGAGTTGGCGCGGCTGGCTGCCGTCGGCGAGCATGGACCAAATCTGCCGCGTGCCCGTGCGTGTCGATTCAAAGACGAGGTGCCGGCCGTCGGGCGCCCAACTGGGCCGTTCGTTGCGATCCTCATCCTTTGTCAGCTCAGCCAGTTGTCGGCTGACAATATCCATCACGTAGATGTCGTAGTTTCCACTCGGCCGCCGCCAGCTGAAAGCAAGCAGTTGTCCGTTCGGAGACCACGTCGGATCCACCACGTAGCCCATGTCCGGCAAATCGAGCTTCTGGACATTGGAGCCGTCCGAATCGGAGAGATACAGCACGGGCTCGCCTCCTCGGTCGCTCACAAATACGATCTGCTTGCCGGTTTTCGGGTTCCATACGGGCGAGGTGTTCACACCGGCCGAAAAGGTGATCCGGTGTAAGCGGCTACCGTCGGCATCCACGACGTAGATTTCCGGGTCGCCGTTTAGGCTAGACATAAAAGCGATTTGCGATCCATCGGGGGACCACGCCGGCGAGCTGTTGGTTCCCCGAAAGCGCGGGAACCCGATCAACCGGTTGGAGACGACGGAGTACATACAGATTTGCGCCGAGGTGACACCCCGGTTGGGAACATAGCAGGTGAAAGCGATCCGCGACGCGTCCGGTGACCAACGGGGCGTAAGCGAAATCGACCGGAGATGCGTGACCGCATGCGGATTCGCTCCGTCGTAGTCCATCACCCATATCTCTTTGTTTCCGCCGAGCGCACTGACGTAAGCGATTTGGGTTCGTGCAATACCGGGCTGACCGCCGCCCAGGTAGGCAACGATGTCATCGGCAAACTGATGCGCAAGCCGCCGGGCATCAGCATCCGTCGCAGCACCGCGATAGATCTTTTGAATCGCGGGCGGTGCCGACGGATTGTGCACGTCGGAAAGGTATCCGGCGAAGGCGATACCGGTCGCATCCGTCGTCATATTTCCGTAGGCCACCATGTAGGCATCGGCGGGTGCGGCGGCCCACGCCTGAGCATTCAACTCGCTCGGCTGAGACGGCGATTGCAGGGGATAAAAACTCGCACTGACGAGATCGAGAATGCCGCAATAGTCTAAGTCGGCCCACAAAACATCATGAAATGTTTTTGGCAACGGCTGCGTGAAAGACGAACGCGCGACTGTATCCGGAACGGCGACGCGGGCCTTGGTGATTCCGAGGCCTGTCCCCGTCTTGAACCAGTCTTGCGCCGCCAGGGGCCGCGCCGTCAAAAGAACCGATGCGGCAAGCAGAACCGGTAACATCGCCAGAATGGTGCTTTTTTTTCGTGCCATGAGACTCTCGAAAGTTATCTCCGATAATCGAAGTAGAATTCCACGCTGACACGCGAGCCAGAATATGCGGCGGGGAGCGCCGCCAGAGGACTCGCGGATTGAACCGCGCGCAAAGCTGAGGTGTCGAGCGAGCGGTTATTGCTGGACTGTATGAGCTGCACATTGGTGATGGTTCCGTCGCGCAGAATATCGAAGGTCACGCTCACCCGTGGCGCCCATTGCAGGCTTGGGTCCACCGATGACTGGAGCCACTCCCGGCTGATCCGTTGTTGCACGGCCGTTACGTAGGACGCAAAACGCGACGCGAAATCGCCGCCGCTGGCGCCACCGATGGCTAATCCCGCCGCCGTCGTACCTGTATTGCCCATCGCGAACGACGATACCGGCACCATCGGAGTTCCGCCACCTCCGTAGGGCACAGCGTTGGGCGGGGGCGGCGTCGGATTCTCGAGCGTTTTGGACGGTCGGGTTAGGTATTTGGGGGGCTTTTCTTTCTCGAACTTCGGTATGGGCGTGGCCTCGGGTTGGGGCTGGGGCTTCGGCTGCGGCTCAGATTTGTAGAGGCCCTTTGACTCATCCACGACGCGATTGGGCGACACCACTTCGGGTTGAGGCAAAGGAATGGCGGGCGCGCTACCCACGAGACCGACCGTCACGGACCCACCCGGCCCTCCCCAACTCTCACCGCTGTGTGAGAAGTAGGCAGAAACGGCGACGGAGCCGGCCAGCAGCGCATGAAGCACAACCGATGTGAAGACAAAGCGCTTGAGGTTTTCGTCCGGCCGGATTGTCGCGGCTTCGATCATTTACGGCGTTCCGGGGCGCTCGACCAGAGGCTGCGTGACCACGCTGATATTTTGGATGCCCGATTGTCGCAGCTCGTCTACCACTGTGGCCCAACTTCCGAACGGCACGGTCTCATCGCACCGCACGTACACCGCCCGCGTCTTGGGGTCGTGCGACTGGGAAACAATCTGCTGGCCGAGTTGATGAATGTTGACGGGCTTATCATTCAGATACACTCGCTGCCCGCGGTCGATCGTAACGACCATGCGCGTCTCGGTGAGCTCCTTCACGGTTCGGGTCTTGGGCACATCCACATCGATTCCCGACTGCAAAATGGGCGCCGTGATCATGAAAATGATTAGCAGCACCAGCACCACGTCGATAAACGGCACCATGTTGATGTCAGATAGGGAGGTTCCAATTTCGCGTTGGAGTTGCGGCATCGGTCTCGTCTAAGCGCTATAAATCGTCTCAATTTTCGCTACGAATTCCGCGGCGAAGTCGCTCATCCGGGAGGCGATGCCCCGGATACCATGAAGGCAGTGGTTGTAGGCGATCAGTGCGGGGATCGCCGCAAACAGGCCTGCGGCGGTCGTGATCAGGGCTTCTGCAATGCCCGGAGCAACAGCGCGCAGGCTGGCCGCGCCCGCTTCGCCCAAGCCCGCAAACGCATCCATCACGCCCCACACCGTCCCGAAAAGTCCAATGAAAGGCGACACGGAAGCGATGGTCGCTAGCGACGACATGCCCTTTTCGAGCCGTCGGACCTCCTCGCCCGCGGCGACTTGCATTTCAACGCCGACCGCGCCCGCGTTTTTCAGTCGGCCGCTGCCGCCCGCGCGCGGGTTGGTACCGTTCATCTGGGCCTCGAGCTCGCGATAGCCTGCCGCGTACACAGCCACGAGCGGGCTGCTCCCGACCCCGGCTCGGAGAGTGTTGGGATCGGACAGTCCGCGGCCCCCGCGAAACATCCTCAGAAACTTCTCTGTTTTTCGATCCATGCCTCCGAGCTGTGCCAGCTTTTGCAGGATGAGCGCCCAGGAAAAAACGGACAACAGGAGGAGAAGGCCGAGAATCACGCGCGCCACGCCGCTTGTCTGTTCCAGAAGCGTGACCGGGTTGGCGAAAAGCAGAAGCGCCGGGCTGGAAATTGTTTTCCCCCAGAAAAACTTTTTTGCCAGGCAAATCTACCGTAGCACACGCAATTCGGAGATTCAAACAGCGGTCCGAAAATATTTGCTGTCGGAAACGACACAACGAGCGACTGAAAATTTGTTGCTCAGCGGTGAGAATTCTGTAGTGGTCCGCAACAACTTGTGCTATCTATATGTTCGTGAGCAACGGATTTTGTCATAAAGCGGTCCCCTATCGCATCTCGCCGCATAGGTTTTTTCGCCTTCTCAAATACACCGCTAGCTACTTCTAACCACGCCTACTCAGACAGTCGCCCGCACGGTACGGGTGTTTTCCATGTCATCTTAGAACGGAACTAAAGGAGGAACGATGATCGCGTCTGAGAACGTCGCGTGCAGCCAGCCGATTTCGCAGTTTATCAAGCACCACTACCGGCATTTCAACGCTGCTGTTGTCGTCGATGCGGCCGAAGCGTACGTAGAGCACCTCTCGAGGGGCGGCAAGATGTTGATCACGCTCGCGGGGGCAATGAGCACGGCCGAACTCGGTCTTTCACTGGCCGAAATGATCCGTCAGGGTAAGGTGCATGCCATCTGTTGTACCGGGGCGAACCTCGAGGAGGACGTCTACAACCTCGTTGCCCACGACCATTACAAGCGCGTGCCCGATTACCGTCAACTCACGCCCAAGCAGGAGGTCGACCTGCTTGAGAATCATCTGAATCGCGTCACCGATACGTGCATTCCGGAAGAGGAAGCGATGCGACGCATCGAGCGCATTGTCGTCGAGGAATGGTACGCTGCCGATCGCACCGGCCAGCGCTGGTTTCCCCACGAATTTCTCTACCGGGCGCTCTGCACGGGAAAGCTGCAGCAGTACTATCAGATCGATCCGAAAAACAGTTGGATGGTCGCTGCCGCCGAACGCAACCTGCCGTTGTTCGTCCCGGGCTGGGAGGATTCCACCCTAGGAAATATGTACGCCGCGCAGGTGATTGGTGGCAAGGTGAAGAATCCCACTACCGTTCGCGGGGGCGTGGAGTACATGGTGCAACTCGCGAGCTGGTACACCCAAACCGCAACGGCGACACCTATCGGTTTCTTCCAAATCGGTGGCGGTATCGCTGGAGACTTTCCCATTTGCGTAGTGCCCATGCTGCACCAAGATTTGCGCCGCGAAAACGTGCCGCTCTGGGCCTACTTCTGCCAGATCAGTGATTCCACCACAAGCTACGGCTCCTATTCCGGCGCAGTCCCGAACGAGAAGATTACTTGGGGAAAACTGGGTGCCGATACACCGCGCTTCATTATCGAATCAGACGCGACCATCGTGGCGCCGCTCGTCTTTGCCTACGTTTTGGGCTGGTAGGAACGCTACGGGCACGATTCCGAGCGGCTCGCGGCCGCTCGGAACGTGGGCGCCGGCCTGCGCGCACGCTTGAGAGAGTTCGGAATGCCAGGGGGAGCCGTCCCGGGTGATCGCGTCTTACTATCCACGGCATGGCGCAATCTCGTCATGCTCAACAACGCGGTCGATTGCTCGGCGCGCCGCGCCTTCAGTGCCCACCCCCAGCCTTATGGATATAGATGTTGCCATTGAAATTGCTGAGTTGGATGTCGGCACCTCCCCCGTTGATCGTGGCATGAACCCCGCCCCCGAATCGAATGTGGTACTTCGCTCCACTATCGGAACCTTCCCGGATCGACTGACTAGAAGAGTCTTGGAATTGAAGGTCAAAGTCGCTGAAAACGCCGCCGCGCGCAGCGTGCAGGAGCAGGTTAGCTTTCACGTCAGGTGGGAAGGTGACATCCAGCTGCCCGTTGATCGAACTAAAGGCAACCGGTTTCGCCGGATTCAGGTGAGCGAAGGTGGCGTTGAGAGGGCCGTTGATGGTATGCGCGACGGTACTGCCGGAAATATCCGACAGCGTCACGGCGCCGTTTACGACGCTAATGTCGAGGTCGCCGTCTCCTCCCGTTACCGATATGCTCCCGGCATTCACGCTTCGCAACCAGAGCGATGTATGCGCAGGAACGGTCAAGGTCAAATCCACGGTGCGAAACAGGGAATCGGTGCTGATACGAACCTCGTTGTTCTCTTCATCGGCCGTCAAGCCTGTCGTTCCCACCGAGAAGCGGTGCAGTCCGGGTCTTGCCTCCTCGGTCCGCCCGGTCAGTTCTTCGCGCGGTCTTGCCTCGATGTTGATGTCTTTTCCATCGTAGCTCTTGACGGCGATGCTGCCGTTCAGCAAGCTCACCTTTACTGCCCCGGGCCTAGTCGGATCGCTCAAATGGACGCTCAGACGGTCAACGCCGTCGCCAAGTTGAGGCTGCGTTTGTGCCAAAGCCGGGGGCACGAGCGGCGCGAACGTCAACACGGCCAACAGCCCAGCGACCGGCGGTTTTGAACGTTTCGTGCTCTGTCTAATCATGTTTCTCCAGTACGCGCACATTTCCGTTGAGACTCTCGACTCGGATCAGCGGCCCGCCGGCACCCACGCGCCCCCCCTCGAAAGCACTCGTCTGGAAATACAAGCGAGCGCCGTGTCGTTCCTCGGCCGGAACGCTCATGGGCGCCGCGAGGATGGGGAAGTCGCTATCGACGCTACCGCTAAAAGTCCTGAATCGAAAATCGGCGGATAAGTTCCTCGTGAAATACAGGTTCACGCCACCATTCACCGAGGCAAACTGCCAATCCTTTTCCGGGTTCTTGCGAAACGTAACTTTGATCGGGCCATTGACCGTACGGGCCGTGCCGCAGCCTGCGACCTCCTCCATCGTGATCTCGCCATTCACGTTGGAAATGGAAAACGTACCGCTCACATCGCGCACCCGCACCTCGCGCCCCTCCACCGTCTTTAAAGTCAAATCCGAATCGTGAGGTACCTCGAGGCGGAAGTTCGTTGTGACGCGGTAGGAGTGATCCTCGAAACTCCAGCAATCTGGCAGCGCGCAGGGTGACGGGTACTTCACTTCAATTCTGAGCAAACCCGGATCCTTGTCGACATGGAGGGTGACTTCTTTCTGCGCGCGTTCCAGTGCCTGGTTTGAATGCGCGCGGATCGATTTGTCCACATCCATTTGAACGTCATCGCCATCGCTGCCTACGACTTCGATCGAGCCGAAGAGATTCGCGACTTCAATCGCTCGCGGGCCTCTTAGCGGTACCACGCTGAATGCCTGATGGAACGACTCCTGCGTGTGAAAGGGCATGTCCTCATCCCAGCCCCAGGCATCATCGATTTCGTGTGTGACGGCCGCGCGAAAGCCCGCAGGCACGGCGGGAATTGTTCCCGCTTGGCCAAAACCGGCGTGTATCGGCGTTTTGGCCCGAATGATAAAGGCGCACAGCAGCGCGAGGACCGTGATGGCCTGCAATGCAGAGGAAGTGGCTTTCAACATTTTCTTGCCCCCTTCGCCAATCCATTTTTCAGCTGAGCTGATCGATCGCCCGACGGGCTCGTTCCCGTACTGCCGGATCGACGTTCTGGTCCCGCTCGATCCTGCGCAATTGATCGAGAGCACTGTCGTCTCGCCAAGCTACCAGCAGATCGATCAACTCCACCTGTACGAGCGGCGATTGTCGAGATTCCAACGCTTCTGTCAGGCCCTGGCGCACCTGTGTTTGGTCGCCATAGCGGCTAAGTGCGTCGAGCGCCGCCAGCCGCACGTCCACGCTGCTGTCGTATCGCAGTGTGTGCAGCAGCGCGCCAAGAATCTGGGGGTCGGCCTTTGGCTGTCGCCTGCTCCAGTTCACGCCTTGAAGCCGCTGGCTGGCCGAATCCTGTTGCAGCATCGAAAGCACCATCAACTGCCGCATGTTGGTCAACTCCGACTGCATCCCCGCAATTTCTTGCTGCGAACGGGCTGCTTCGCCGCCGCTCAGAGAGCGCCCAACCACAAATCCCACGGCCACCAACAACACCGCGGCCGCGCCCATTGCCACTGTCGGGCGCGCCCCCATCCAGTTCCTGCCCCACGGCCATGCCCTCGGTAGGAAGTGCGACACTTCGCCTCGGCCTTCTTCGTACGCATCGAGCATGGCGTGAAAACGCTCCCGCAACGCTGGGCTCGGCTGTTCTAAAGGCAATTCGGCGAGACCTTCTCCGAGCGCCACCAGCTCGTGGCATGCCGTGCACACCTTGAGGTGTGACGCGACAAACTCGGCGTCGGGCGCCCGGAGCGCGCCTTGCCAATAATCCGGTAGCAACTTCTCCATTCGATCACAGTCCATGGTTTACTCCCGCGACTTTGTCGTTCGCCGTTCGACCACCCCCCAGCCGCAAAAAAACGTCCCGCAACTCCTGAAGCGCCCGATGCACCCGCACTTTCACCGCACCCGGCGGACACCCCATCAGTTCTGCAATCTCGTCGTAGGGAAGCCCCTGAAAACGGCTCAGCAGCAAGACCTCGCGTTTTACCTCGGGCAATTCCAGCAGAGCCCGGTGCAGCAGCGCCTCCTGTTGACTCGCTGCCGCCGTGTCGTTCTGCAGTATGGCCGGTGCCATCTCGGGTTTGAATTCAACCTCGGTCCGGCGTCTCCGAGCTTGGTCCGCATGGGCGTTGCGAGCGATCTTGTAAATCCAGGGACGAAAGGCGGTGCCGGGTCGGTAGCTGCGCCGATACTTCAGGATGCGGACGAAAACCTCCTGGACAAGGTCTTCGCTCGCCGCGCGGTCGCCGGTCAGCTTGCTATAGAAGCTAAACAGCGGCACTTGATAACGGTCAAACAACACTCCCAGCATGTCCCCTGCGCCACCGCGCACCAGCATCATCAGCTCCTCGTCCGGCACCGGCCTGGTCATCGGGTCGTTCCGTTCCGGCTGCTTACCTAAGTGAATACTGAATGGTCAGGCAAAGGTTACAGGAAAACTCCAAAAACTCGCGAGCCAGCTCCGCTGCCACAGGGAGGGTTGGGCGGGGATGGGCCCGTGAGCGGAAGGCGTCTATGCTAAACTGGGCGGCGAACCATGCAAAAGACGTTCGATGTCGCCATCGAAGCTTTGGGCGGTGAGATTTCAGCCGTCGAGCCGGGGGTCCGAACCGGCGCCCGTCTCGCCGAGGCCATGCCAAGCCCACCAGGTGCAGCGAGAGGGAAGAGCTTCTACATTGAAACCTTCGGCTGCCAGATGAATGTCCATGATTCTGAGAAGGTCGCGGGGCTACTGCTAGGGCGCGGGTACCGAGTGGCTGCAAGCCCAGCCGATGCCGACCTGATGCTTTACAACACCTGTAGCATTCGCGAAAAGGCCGCCCAAAAGGTATTTTCACGGCTCGGCGAATGGCGCGGCGAAAAGCGAAAGATCATTGGCGTTCTCGGATGCGTGGCCCAACAGGAAGGCGAAGAGATCTTCGAGCGCGCGCCCTGGGTTCGCCTGGTTTGCGGCTCCGCCAGCTATCGCAAGCTGCCCGCGCTTGTGGACGAGATGGAAGCAGGCGGCCGACGTGTCATGGGCCTGGATCTTGGAGTGGATGAGACTTTCGAAACGGAGATGACCCTCCGTGACAATCCCATTCGCGCCTACATCACGATTATCGAGGGCTGCGATTACTCCTGCTCGTATTGCGTTGTGCCGCGCACACGGGGGCCGGAGCGCAGCCGTGCGAGTGACGCGATCTTGCTCGAGACGCGCCGGCTCGCCGATGCTGGCTACAGTGAGATTCAACTGCTCGGCCAGACAGTGAATTCCTATCGCGACCCTTCGCCTCGGAAGCTGACCTTCGTCGAACTGTTGCGCGCCGTGGCATCGGTTGAGGGCATCCGCCGCGTGCGTTTTACGACATCGCATCCGAACGACTTTCACCGTGGAATCGTCGACGCGATTGATTCGACGCCAGCACTCTGCGAACACATCCATTTGCCCGTGCAGTCGGGCTCGACGCGCGTCCTCCGGGAAATGCGCCGCACCTACACTCGGGAAGGGTATCTGGAAAAAATCTCCTGGATTCGCAGCGCTCGGCGAGCCATCAGTGTTACTACCGACGTCATCGTGGGCTTTCCGGGCGAAACGGAACAGGATTTCGAGGACACGGTAACTCTTCTCGACCAGGTGGGCTATGACGGCGTGTTTTCCTTCATTTACTCGCCGCGCCCGAACACGACAGCCGCCTTAATGACCTCGGCGATTCCAGAGTCGGAGAAGTCACGCCGCCTGGGGATTCTGCAGGAGCACCAGCGCGAGATCCAGCTGGAGCGCAACGAAAAACTGATCGGTCAGACCCTCGAGGTGCTCGTCGATGGGCGCCATGAGGCACGGGCGCAGTGGACGGGGCGTCCCAGTAGCAACCGCATCGTAAATTTTACTTCGCCACGCGAAAATCTTTTGGGAGAATATGTTCAGGTACGAGTAACGCGGGCTGGGCCGCACAGCCTCATGGGCGAGCACGCCGCTTCGGTGTAAGCCACCATCACGCGCCAGCGCGTGGGACGGTTTTCGGGGGAGGCCATCATGGAACTCGAGGTTAAGATTCGCGGTTTGATGATGGACCCAGTGACCAACATGCCCGTCGTGGTTCTCAAGGAAACACAGGGTTCCGGAATCCTTCCCATTTGGGTGGGCGTCTACGAAGCCAACGCGATCGCGCTCGAGATCGAGAAGGTTCAGACTCCCCGCCCAATGACGCATGACCTTTTGAAAAATGTCCTCAACGGCCTCAACGTTCACGTACAGAAGGTCGTCGTCTCCGACTTGCGAGACGACACGTTCTACGCGCTCATCTGGATGGAGCGCGACGGCCACACCATGTCGATGGATTCCCGTCCGAGCGATGCGCTCGCCTTGGCACTTCGCCTCGATTGCCCGATCTATGTCGAAGACCAGGTGCTGAAGAGCTCGAAAATGGCGACCACCGTCTCCGACAAAAGTTCCAGCGACGAGCTGCGCAAGTGGCTTGAAAACCTCAGTGACGAGGACTTGGGCCGCTACAAGATGTAGCTGCGCTAATGCCGTTCACCCTTGCCCGTTTATCCTTCTTGACCGCCCTATTTTTTGTTTTCCTGCCTTCAGGGAAGGCCCAAGCTCCACTGCCGCAGGAAGCGGCGGCTACCATCCCCATGGAACAGGAGCATCATCACCAACTCGTCTTTGCGAACTCCTACGTGAAGGCTTTTTACGTTGAAATCCCGGCGCACGACGCAACGCTCTATCATCGGCATGATCTGCCCTATGTGAGCCTGCCACCACCTCTCGCGAATGCTCCCGCGGTGCCAGCAGGCACTCCCCAGGAACCGCGAGTGAGCTACAACCCCGGCGGGTTTTCCCATGCTGTGACCAATTCCGGTGATGTGGCCTTGCGAAATGTCGCGATTGAGCTACTGCATCCGCAGGGGTCGGTTCGCAATCGCTGCCAAGAGGTGGTCCGCGGCCAGCCCCTCAACAGCTGTGACAAGCCAACATCACCCGATCCGTCCGTGCCATACCATTACACGCTATTTGAAACCGATGAGATTGTCGTCGAATACTTTGCTCTGCCGCCCCATTCGACCTTCACGTCCAGCCCGAACCGAGACATGCTCGCCGGTGCTCTGAGTGGCGTGAACACGAACGCTCCGACAGGGCCCCGAGCAAATGGCCCCTTTTTTGAGCCACGAAGCGGGTTGGCGTGGCTGCCAACCGGGTCGACTGTGCTTTTCGAGGCGGTGCCCGACGCCGTCGGGCACTTCATCACAATCAAATTCAAGGACGCGAAGCCCGTGCCGTAGCGCGGCAGTGGTGCTTCCAGCCGCAGGGCCGTCAGAATTTGAGCGTGTGCAGATAGTGTGCCTTCGTAAGGAGGGGGCCAGCGAGCCCTGATACGGCATCCTGCCCAACGTGCTGTATCATTCCCGGACGCAGGCTTTTTCTCATCGCGGCGAGAGTTCCGAACAACGCACCGTACACGGAGATTACTACGACCGCCTTTGGCCCCTGATACAGGTGCGCCGCGCCGAAAACGACAGCCTGCAGCACAACCCCGGCGACCACACTTCCGGTCCAGGCCAGAAACTGGCGCTGCAAATAGCCCCGAAATACGATCTCCTCGCAGAAGCCGGCGCACGAAGCCAGCACAACGAAAACAGCCATCTCAAGAGGTGTGCGAGGCAGGAGAAACTTTGCCGCCTCCTCGCCGTTAAAATGCAAAGCATAAGAAAGCCCGGCCAGCACGGTACTGACCACGATCCAGAACAGCAGCGCAATCCCGACGTCGCGCCAGAAATCGGCCCAGCGCCGCCATTTCCCGCCCACTACTTCTAAGATGCTCACGCGGCGGCGGCGCAGCCCGAAGAACCAAACGTATCCGACGAGTGCCCACTCGTAGATGATCGTGGCAATGTAGACGGCCACGAGATGAGGCAGTGGCGAGGTCGGCGCCGCAAGTCGTGGCTGGTATTGAAGCAGCGCGAACCCCAGCAGAAAAGCCAAGAACACAAGCGTGTGCCAGACGGACCCCACCGCGGCGGGCCGCGTGCGCGCCTGTTGAGGTGCAGAGGCTGTGGCTTCGTTTTCTGGGATCACGCTAGGGACCTCTTCCACGGACTTCCTTCGCGCCCAAAGTGTAACAGCCCGTTCAGAACGGCCCAAGCGTGACCGCGGGGTAGAGCCCGTTAAGGCAACACCGTGGCTGGGGCGGTTTGCGGGCCCGTGGGACGCGGTGTAGAATGTTTTCCGAGTTCGAAAAAATTCTGCGGCGTTTCGAACAAGTTCGGGATGGTCGAGCTTCCCGACGACTTCCGTCCTGAATTCACGATAAGAAGGAGAAGGCATGGGCTTCCTTAGCACGACCTCTCAGCGTTTCGGCATCGCGGGAGAGCTACTCTCATTTTTCGCGCGCAATAAGCGGTGGTGGCTGCTGCCGGTCGTTTGTGTCGTGCTGATCGCCGCGGTCGTGATCATTCTGGCGCAGAGTTCGGCGCTGGCACCCTTCATCTATACACTCTTCTAGGCTCAGCACGCCCCGATGGGTACGACTTTTTCCGAGAATCTGAAAAGCCTCTGGAGCGCATGGAAAGGCCTGGCCCGCAAGATCGGCAACTTCCAGGCACGCGTCATCTTGACTGTACTCTATGCGATCGTTGTACTTCCTTTCGGCTTGATCGCTCGCGTCTTCTCCGATCCCCTCCATATCAAAAACCGCCCGAGCTCGTGGACGGAGCGTCCGGCCGAAGCCTTCGACATGAACTGGGTCCACAAACAATAGCCGATGCATATCCTCGGCGTTTCCTGCTATTACCACGATGCCGCCGCGGCGCTGCTACACGATGGCCAGCTGGTTGCGGCGGCCGAGGAAGAGCGATTTTCGCGGATCAAACACGACTTCAACTTTCCCACCCAGGCGATCCGGTTCTGTCTCGAGCAAGGCAAAATCTCGGGGAAGGATCTCGACTACGTCGTATTCTTCGAAAAACCCTTTCGTAAGCTGGATCGCATTCTTGCCAGCGTCTTGCAGACCTATCCCCAGTCCTGGAAGGTGTTTCGGGAGTCCATGATTGGCTGGATGCTCGACAAGCTGTGGGTTGCAAGCACGCTCCAATCGGAACTGGGAATCAGCCGTGAGAATATTTTTTTCTCCGATCATCACCTTTCTCATGCCGCCAGCGCCTTCTTGTGTTCGCCCTTCGAGGAGGCGGCCATCCTCACCGTCGATGGCGTCGGCGAATGGTCGACTGCTGCTTGCGGCGTCGGTCAAGACACACAAATTCGCCTGACCAAACATTTGGAGTTTCCGCATTCGCTCGGACTCCTCTACAGCACGTTCACGGCATTCCTTGGCTTCGAGGTCAACGAAGGCGAATACAAAGTCATGGGCATGGCGCCTTACGGGACACCGCGCTATGTGGACAAGGTCTGGAAGGTCGTGCAGCAGAACCGGGATGGCTCCTTCTCTCTCGACATGGACTATTTCTGTTTTCACCACTCGACCCATCGCATGTTCAACCGCCGTTTTGTAGACCTCTTCGGTGAGCCACGCCCCGTCAACATGCCCTTCTTCACCGGATCTACCGGTTATCCCCCCTATTTTGGCCAGCGGCCCGCCGATTACGCTGCGAAATGCCGCACCAATGAGCACTATGCGGACATCGCCGCCAGCATCCAGCGCGTCACCGAAGACCTGTTGGTCGGAATGGCGAAGAGCGTTCGGAACGAGACGGGGTTGAAAAATCTGTGCATTGCAGGCGGGGTCGGACTGAATAGTGTGGCGAACACACGGATTCTCCGCGAATCCGGCTTCCAGGAGCTTTTTATCCAACCCGCTGCGGGCGACTCGGGCGGTGCACTCGGCGCCGCCTTGTGGGCCTATCATTCCGTGCTGGGGAAGCCGCGTGCGTTTCGCATGGAACATGCCTACTGGGGGCAGGAGTACGGTGCTTCTGAAATCAGCTCTTTTCTTAGGAGCGAAGGTATTCCATATCACGAAGCGTCGAACGCAGACGAGCTAGTGGATCGCGTGATCGCGCATCTGACCTTGGGAAAAGTCGTCGGCTGGTATCAAGGACGCTTCGAGTGGGGGCCGCGGGCTCTGGGGAACCGCAGCATTCTCGCCGACCCGCGCAATCCGGCCATGAAAGACATCGTCAACGCCAAGATCAAGTTCCGCGAGCCGTACCGTCCCTTTGCGCCATCGGTGACGGCCGATTGTGCCACAAAGTATTTCGAGCTGGATCAGGCGGCCCGACAATACCCGCTGCGTTACATGCTTTATGTGACGCCCGTGAGGGAAGCAGAGCGCGTTCACCTTCCCGCTATCACGCACGTGGATGGTACGGCGCGCGTGCAGACCGTTTTGCGCGAGCACAACCCGCTCTATCACAGCTTGATTGAGAGTATGGGACAGGCCACGGGCGTTCCCGTCGTGCTCAATACTTCGTTCAATCTGCGAGGAGAGCCGATCGTGACGACTCCTCAGAATGCCTTCAGCACTTTCTCGAAGAGCGAGATGGACTACTTGGTTTTAGGCAATTTCTTGATCGAGAAAACCGCTTGAATCTGGCAAGCAAATCGTCTTTCGATAGGGAACAAGTGAGCGAGAGTACCAGCGCTCCAGCGCGGCGCTCCATTCTCCAATCAACGCTCTATCTGTTGCGGCTCGTCGCGGTCAATTTCCTGATCTTTGCCGTCTTGGCCGAGCTGGTATCCATCATCTTGGTCCGCCGTCGCAGTTGGCCTTCGAGCAGGCCCAGCTACCACCTCAGTTACAACCTATTCTGGGCCAACATCAATCCCGTTTTCGGAGTATGGCATCGCCCCAATGGCGTCTTCATTCACAAAGGTGGGTGCTACGACGTCACCTATTACACCAACAGCTACGGTGCACGCGATCGGGAGCGCAGCCTACATTCTTCTCGGCCTCGCACCATCGTCTTGGGCGATTCCATGATCGAGGGGATGGGACTACCGGCCGAGGAGCGGCTGAGCAATATCATGGAAAAGGACACAGGCATCGAGCACCTGAACTTTGCTACTGGCGGCAACTTCGGCCCTCTGCAATACGCTCTGTTGTACCAGAGCCTAGCGGCCTCTTTTGACCACAACCTGGTGATTGTGGGAGTGCTGCCGGACAATGATTTCCATGACATGGACCTTGCCTATTGGAAGGCCCACGGTTGGGCGGGCCCCTATCGCCCATACTATGGTGCCGATCTTTCCATCATCTACGACGGCCACTTCGATCCCCATGCAGGGGAGGGAAGTTGGGATCACGTTGAGGCTTTCTTGCGTGCCTACCTCGCTTCCTACCACGTGGGTCAATACCTGTATACGCGATTCTATTGGCGCACACTCAACCCCTATTCCGGCTACAACGACTACAACGACGTGGATCTGGCACGCCTCGAGAAATCGCTGCAAGACATCAAAAGCACGGCCGATGCGCACGGTGCCCGAATCGCCGTTCTTTTGATCCCCCGCGCCACCGATTTCATCCGTCTCCGCCAGTCCGCTAGCAATCGATTGGGGCCCGTGATGGAGCGCTGGGGGCGCGAGCAGGGGATTCCGATCAAAGACCTGTTGCCGGAGATGAACCAACGCGCGGGTGCCGACTACCGCTCTTATTTTCTGCCCTGCGATGGCCACTGGTCGGCCCACGGCAACGCCGTGGCGGCCAGTATTTTGGAGCCCTGGCTGGGCTACGACACAACGGAGGCGTCCCGCCCAGGACGCTGAGCCTCGCACAAGCGAGGGGGTGCAGCTAGATTTTGCTTGCGTTGAGCAACGGAGAATCGGTACATTGAACGCTACAACTGGTGGCGAAGGGCATCTGGAGGGGCTGTATATAGCCCTGCGGTTGCCATACGGGAGCGAGGGGCACAGGATTTGAATTGCGTCCTGGCAGTTGCCAATCAAAAAGGGGGCGTTGGAAAGACCACTACATCCATCAACCTCTCTGCCGCCCTCGCGCTGAAGAAAAAACGAACGCTTCTGATTGACCTCGATCCCCAAGCCAACGCGTCGATCGCCTTTTTCTCCCCGGACGAAACCCAGTTCACGACCTACGACTTGTTCGCCGAGCATCCCGGTGAACTGGCCAAAATCATACGGCCCACAAAGGACCCCAATTTGTTTGTGGCTCCCGCGCGCCTTGCTCTGGCTCGTCTGGAACAACAGTTGGCCGGACAATTCGACGCGCCTTACAAGCTGAAAGATGCGCTCGCGCAGGTGCTCAAGGATTATGAGTACATTGTTCTCGACACCCCGCCTGCGCTCGGCATCCTGACCGTCAACGCCCTGGTCGCCGCGACGCATTTGCTCGTCCCGATTCAAGCCGCCTACTTCGCCATTGAAGGCACAGACGATCTGCTGGAGACCTACGCGCGCATTCGCGCACGTCCCAATCCCGATCTGAAGGTATTGGGCGTGGTGATCACTCTTTACGACAAGCGCACCAACATCTCGCGCGATACCCATGAACAGATTCGCGCGACGTTCGGGGACGCTCTTTTCAAAACGCGTATCAGCAAGAATGTCCGACTCGAGGAAAGCCCGGCCTACAAAGAAACCGTCTTCAGCTATGCGCCAAAATCTTCCGGCGCCGAAGAGTACAGGAAACTTGCCCAGGAGGTTTTACAACGTGTCGAAGCGGATCGGGTTGCCCGTCACTCTCAAGATGCGGCATGACGCGCATTACGTCGAAACTCTGACCAGCTTTAGCGGCGCGTCGATTGGCCGGATGATTCCGATCGATAAGATTCGGCCGAATCCGGATCAGCCGCGCAAGCAGATCGGCGATGTTCGCGAGCTCGCCGACTCCATCCGCGAGAAGGGCGTGCTCGAACCCTTGCTGGTACGCTATGTTCCGCGCGAGGACATGTACTACATCATTTCTGGCGAGCGCCGCTACCATGCCTCGCAAAGTGCTGGCCTGCGCGAGTTACCCTGTATTGAGAAAATCGCAGACGATGCCGAAACGCTCGAGCTGGCGCTGATCGAAAACCTCCAGCGCAAGGACCTCACTCCGTTTGAAGAGGCCGACGGCCTCCAGCGTCTTGCCGATCAATTCGAGTACACACACGACGACATCGCAAAAAAAATCGGTCGCGCTCGTTCGTCGGTCACCGAAACAATGTCTCTCCGCGTGATTCCCGATGAAGTCCGCCGTGCGTGTATCGAAAGCGGACTGGCTACGAAGTCGCTGCTGCTGGAAGTTGCGCGTCAGCCAAATGAAAAGAAGATGTATGAGATGGTCCACCGCATCGCCCAGGGTGGGCTCACGCGTGATGAAGCCCGCCGCGCCCGCAAGGATGACACCGAATCGGCGCCCCGGCCCCACCCCTTCGTTTTCAACCATCAAGCCGAGGATGGCTCCTTCACCGTGCGCTTACAGTTCCGCAAAAGCCATGTCAGCCACGAAGAGCTTGCCGCCGCGCTGCGCACGGTTTTGCGCCAGCTCGAGTCCGGCTCGCTTTCTTCCTCGGCTGCTTAGTGACCGCTTTCTCTTGATCCCTAGGGCGTGAAGTTTTCCGCCTCTAGCCGCCAGGTTCTGCGTTTTAAGCGATTGGCTTGAGATGGGATAGACCTGCACGAATGTATCCTCAACCGCGACGTGATCCTCGTGGCATTACAGCCCTCGGGCTGCACCCGCTTGCCGCCTTCATAGTGCGATCGCGTGGCCTGGCACGCTCCAGCGTTTGCTCGTCTTACCTATCCCGGCCGTCTCGCTCTTTCGCTTTCGCCCTGCTATTCTTTCTTTTTTATGGAACTGACATCCCAACAAATGACTTTCCTCAGTCAACTGCGCTCGCGCGGCTTCGACGTCGTCGCATTTCCGATGTATGAGAACTTCGTCGGCGTCCGCAAGGGGAACTGTGGCGCGCTGCTTGTGCCGAGCGGCGCCGCAGGCTTTCAACTCTATGGCGAGCCTTCCTATCTTGTCAGTGGTCAGCCCAGCGCGCGCACGATCCAGTCTGACGGTCACTGGTTCGTTCGAAAAGGAGAAAAAGTGCCAGCGACGCCCGAACGCACCGCCGAGCTCGATGCTTTCGCGGCCGAACTAGCAAACGCGCTTCTCCCTGTCGCTTAGCGCTCGGCCGAGGCGTGAGCCAGGCCCAGAAACGTTGTATAACATGGCTGGCAGATATGCGGCGCACGATACCGCAGGCTGCCTTTTTATGGCTCTTCGCAGCCGGGAGAATCGTGAAGGACTCCTTCAAAATCCTCGTTCTACTGAGCGCGATCCTTGCGTGGCTTGGCTACGCTCGTGCGCAAACGCAGCAGTTCTTCCGGTTCGATGGCGCGCCCTGCGCCGCGCCTCCTGTGCTGCACTGTCCCGACACGGATTGCTCGGCTGACAGGGAAATCAACCAAGGACCCGTGGTCGAGATGAAAACCCGCCGCACGTACTTCCTCGATTATCCGTGTGATCTGAAGCCGGGCGAAAAGGTCACCTTCCTTCTCAGCATCCACGGTGCAGGCTCTTACGGGAACTGGCAGCGCCACTATTTTCCGGCCCTCGATTACGTAGACAAGTACCGTGTCGTCGTGGCCACACCGAATTCGCCGACCCACGTCTGGTCCTCGGTCGATGACGAATACCTGCAGAACATCATTGAGTTCGTTGTTGGCCAGATCGGCAAACAGAATATCAAGGCCTTCTGGCTTGTTGGCCATTCGCAGGGCGGCATGACTTCGAACCGCCTGCTGCGCACCGAGTTTTTCAGTGCGCGGGTCGATGGGTGGCTCAGCCTTTCTGGCGGTCGTCTCGGCCCGACTCCGCCCATTCCTGCCAGCTTTTTCGCCGCCGCGCGGCCGGCCGGCAGCACCACGCCGCCCCCGACGGCCAGCAGCCTGGCGGCGGCGATGGCTGCGCTGCGCGAACCTCCGACCGCGGACTTCTCCTTCATCTTCGAGACGGGTGAGCACGAACTCGGTGACCAGCCACTGCCCGAAGCTTCGCCCTGGGCCACGAAATACGGCTGCGGAGCCCGCGTTCGCCAACCCGACATCGTCGATACAAAGGCCGGTTACGTCTACGACCCGCTTCGCCAGAACCCTGGCTCCGACGCCTGGGGACATCTGCCCCGCCCCGGCACTGCCGAAATCCTCGAGTATTCCGAGTGCAAGGACGGCCGCGTGGTTGCCGATGTCGTCCGCTTGGGCAAGGGGCACACCGAGGGCCTTGAGCCGAAAATCACCGAGCAACTGATTGTTTTGATGCTCTCTGCTAAAGGCGGCAAACTCCAGCAACTTCCGTAAGCCTCGGGAATGGTGACCAACAACCGCTTGCAATTTCTCTCGCGGCTGCGCAAGCTAGCTAAAAACATGACGAAGTGGATACAGCAATCAACTGAGAGCGCGGCCCGAGCCGGGACTATCGGACCAGGCGGTCGACCCAGCAGCGGTGCCCATTCTTCTCTGAACGCGATGTCATCGCCACTCTCCAATGCTAGGGGGCCGGTAGCACCGTGAGCAGCGATCACGAATCCCCGCCTATCCACAACGGCCCGTTCGACGTGATCTGCATCGGCGCCGGACCCACCGGCCTCGCCTGTGCCATCGAGGCCAAGCGAGCCGGCCTGTCGCCGTTGGTCATCGACAAAGGTGCGCTCTGCAACTCGCTCTTGCACTACCCGATCAACATGCTCTTCTTCACCACACCCGAGCGCATGGAGATTGGCGATCTGCCGATGGTCACGCTGGGCGGCAAGCCCACCCGAGCGGAGGCCCTAAAGTACTATCGCCGTGCGGTTGAACATTATGGCCTCAAGACCAAGCTCTACCAGCGCGTCACTCAGATTCGCGGTAGTGACCATGCATTCGTCGTCGAAGCGCAGGCCAGTGACACGCGACGCGAATACGCTGGCCGCAAGATTATCATCGCAACGGGCTACTATGATCTGCCAAACCGTCTGGAGATCCCGGGCGAGGATCTGCCGCACGTCTCGCACTACTTTTCTGAGCCCCATCCGTACTGGAATCAGGATGTGGTGGTCATCGGAGGGAAGAACTCGGCGGCCGAGGCTGCGCTCGATCTTTTCCGCGGGGGCGCCCGGGTTACGTTGATTCATCGTGGCCCTGAAATGGGCAAGGGTTTAAAGTACTGGGTCCGGCCCGATATCGAAAACCGCATTCGCGCGGGCGAAGTCCGGGCGCTGTTTCTCACGCAGGTGACGCGGATCGAGCCGGGTCGAGTCTGGGTGAAAAACGGTACTGGTGTCAAAGCCATTCCGGCCGCGCATGTCTTCGCCCTGACCGGCTATCACCCTGATTTCGACTTTCTGGAGCAGCAGGGAATTCGCCTGGATCCTGTCACGCGGCGCCCCCTATGCAATTCCGAGACGCTCGAGACAAACATCCCAGGCATCTATGTTGCCGGTGTCGTGGTCGGCGGCATGCTGACGTCTGAGATTTTTATTGAGAATGGCCGCTTCCACGGGCGCCAGATTGTCGCTGCGATGACTGGCAAAGGCGCGCTCGCCGAGCGCGCTCCCGTCGCTCCCCCCGGAGAATGAACCCCTTTCACACCAAGCCAGAGGTTTGCCGCCGCCAATTCGGGGGGGACGCGAGAGGGCAGAATTTGCTAAAGTGAGGGTCGATGCCATCGATTGTGCGAGAGGTCGGCGAAACGTTTGTAGCGCTGATGAAGGGCTTCAGCGTCACGCTGCGGACGATGTTCCAAAAGACGACGACCGAGAATTTTCCCGTCTCACCCGCAAGCGTACAGCCCCGCTATCGCGGTATTCACGTCTTGCAGCGCGATGAGAACGGCCTCGAGAAGTGCGTGGGTTGCTTTCTATGCGCGGCGGCCTGCCCCGCCAATTGTATTTACATCGAAGCTGCGGAAAACACAGAGGCCAATCGCATCTCCGCAGGAGAACGCTATGCTGCGGTATACAACATCGATTATTCTCGATGTATCTTCTGCGGCTACTGCGTAGAGGCCTGCCCCACCGACGCAATTACGCACGGGCACAACCTCGATCTGGCTCCCTACGATATCAATGCGCTGATCTACCGCAAAGAGCAGCTGCTTGAGCCCTGGCCTCCCCGTAAAAGCCAGTCGGCGTAATCTGTGGAAGAAAAACCCTCAGAAAGAGTAAATTTCCACAGAGATTTCCACAGATAGTTATGACCGTCGTTTAGAGGCGTGGAAGAGTTGTCGCAGCAGAGGAATCCCCATATTAAAGGGCGTTAGAAGGACATTCTTCAATAGGTTTGAGCGCTGTTCGATGCGATCGTGAATGGCGTCCGCTTCGTCTCGTCTTGCCGCAACGACCGCGGTAATGTATTTCAGAAAATCGACCCCGCACTTGTCGCACGTGCCGCCGTGCCGCTGCTGGTGGTTGCACGACGGACATGTGTAGAGCAATGTCGCGTGGCAGCGGGGACAAAAGCGGGCTACATCGCGCGCTTCCGTGTTGCATTTCGGGCATTTCATAGCGCTATTTTACCGGGCCCGCACCATCACCGAATGCCCCCTGAGGCGTGCCTGCACCCTTGGCGTAACCTGGCCCTCCGGCCAGCGGCACCCCGGGATTACGGATGGAGAAACAACCAGGCTTAGTAGGATCAGCGACCGAGCTTCTCAGAATCTCCAGCGGCGCCGTTCTGGGGAGGAAGCGCTCACAGGCGATGCCTTTTTATTCCGTCCACAGCGAGCGCGATCGATCGGATGTACGGGCGCAGTCTGTTGTTTGTGCTGTTGCGTTGGGGCCAGCAATCGAACCACGTGTCCGAGCCGGTCTTGACGATATGGTTTCGCCATACAGACCACCGCGCCCAACGAATGGGCATTCGCGTAGTCGCTGGGATAGGCCGAGCGCGTCAGCAGCACGATGGGCACCGGTTGCAATCGGGGTGTTGCCTTGCAGTGCCCGCACAGCTCGTAGCCGGGCAAATCCTCGCCTTCGATTTCGGCAATCAGTAGTGCCGGAGTAAACATTTTTAGCACTTCGTGCGCTTCCGCCCCTCGGCTGACGGCGATCACATGATACCCCTCGCCGGCTAGAGACGTCTTGATCGACTCCCGGATCGCCGGATCTGCATCGACGACCAGCACGAGGGGCTTGGGCCGATCCGCACCCTGTTGCGGTCCGGCCGCCGGGTGCTTTGCAACCAAGCAGCGGCCCGCCGCGTCCACAATGTCCTCGCCGACTCCGACGCCCAGCGCAATCGCCACCGAACGCTTACCGTCCCCCATTTCGCTGATGCGCACGATGCGCCCGGACTGCTCGGCGCGAGCCATCTGGGCTGCCTTTTCGTAGGGAAATGTGACGGCCACTTCCATGCCTGTAGTGAACATGGTGAGTGAGGTCACAAATAGCACGCCGTTCGGCGAAACGTCGAGGGTCACCGAAACCTCATCCGGCCCGCCCTGCGTCACATCGACTGCGCGGACGCGAATCGGTGCAGAAATCAGCGCCCTCCGCCGTTTCCGCCGGTCGGCTGGAACGCGGCTCGGTCCGGCTCCCGCGGGCTTTGCGAGTGAATGTCCGCTCGGAGTATTGCCGAGATTCAAGGATACGAATGTTTCTTTCATTCTGTTCGTGGCTCTCTTTTATTGGGATATCTATCGCGTGAACAATAGCAGCCGCACGCTCAGTTCCTCTGTAGAAGGGAAGTCACATTTGCTCGGTACCCTGGTGTCCGACGGAGCTGGTACCTTCGTACTGAGACCGCCTCAAAGACGTTAGGTTCCGAAATCACCGCCGCGAAGGCCTGCCGACCATGCGACAATGGCTCGTTCTATCGAGCGACATGGGTGCCCACGGATAACCTCTACCAGCTCTCCGTGCTGGATGTTTCGCCCGTACCATCGGGCTCATCCAGCGTGGAGGCTCTGCGCAACACGCTAGACCTCGCGCGCCTGGCAGAGCAGCTCGGATTCACGCGCTATTGGCTCGCTGAACACCACAATACGCCGCTGATCGCCAGCTCGGCGCCCGAGATCATGATCGGCCACGTGGCGGACGTGACCTCGCGTATCCGCGTCGGCTCAGGTGGCATCATGCTGCCAAATCATACACCCCTCAAAGTCGCAGAGACGTTCCGTGTTCTCGAAGCCTTGCATCCGGGCCGTGTCGATCTCGGCATTGGCCGAGCGCCTGGCACCGATTCGCTCACGGCGCTCGCTCTACGCCGTTCGCGCCAAGCTCTTAGCGCCGAGGATTTCCCCGCACGCCTCAGCGACCTTCTCGCCTTCCTGGACCATGGATTTCCGCAGGATCATCCGCTCGAGTCGATCCGTGCGATGCCCGACGATGTCCCGATGCCAGAAATCTGGCTGCTTGGCTCGAGTGACTTTTCAGCGATTCTTGCTGCTCAGATGGGGCTGCGGTTCGCGTTCGCGCACCACATTCAGCCGGCGCCCGCGAGGAGCGCGCTACGTCTCTATCACGAGAATTTTCAGCCGTCGGAATATCTGAACGAACCGGAGGCGCTGATCGGTGTGTCGGTCATCTGTGCGGAAACCGATGAGCGGGCAAGGGAACTAGCGCTGCCGCTCGAGTTAGTCCTGCTGCGTTTTCGCACGGGCCGTATGGGTCGCCTGCCGACCATTGAGGAAGCCAAGAACTACCCATACACGCCCGAGGAACGTGAACTGGTCGAATTGAATCGCGAGCGATCGTTTGTCGGCTCGCCCTCTACCGTGCGCGAGCAGCTGGTCGAGCTCGCCGAAGCGGGCTCGGTCCGCGAAATCATGATCACCACGATGACTCACGAACACGCCGATCGCCGCCGCTCCTATGAGTTGCTTGCCGAAGCGTTCTCGCTTCCCGGTCCGGCCGCGCTCGCTTCGTAAGGCACAACAGCAGCGTCCGTTTCTCCGACTTGCTTCTGCCTTGCCCTCTGAGCCCTGCCAAAGCTCGCTAGCGGCGCTCGTCTGCTCGTGTCACTTGGCTAGGGGCTTCATTTCCTGCGACTTCTTCGCCGTCTTCCGTTTTTTGCCGCGGGCTGTCTTCTTCTTGCCGGCCATGGTGCTCCTTTCGCTACGGCTTCGACTGCGCGGCCGAAAGCCTATCACTTCTGCTCGATCAGCGAAACCCCGGAGCATGACAACCGGCCATTCTCCCGAGCCTCGGAACCCTCGGGGTGCTTCGTTCCGAAAGTATGAGATCGTCCTTTGGCTGGGCGTCCTGTCCTTCCTCCCCATCGCAATGAGGCACCGACTGTAGTCTGTACCCCCTCAGCGCGGCTAATGCCCTAATGCCCGTACGCTTGCGTTGGTCAGGCGGTTATGCTATATTCCTTTCTGTTTGTTGTTCTTATGATCAGAGTTGCACCAAGGTGAGGCTGCCGGACAACCGTCTGACAGCCTTTTTTGTGTCCTGCTGATCTCTGGAGCGATAGACAAATCGGCCCGGGGGATATCCACCTCCGCATCAATGAATTAGGAGACACACTGAAGTGGCTACTGAACAAGGCACAGTGAAGTGGTTCAATGCCGCCAAAGGCTATGGCTTCATCCAGCGCCAGTCTGGTGAGGACGTTTTCGTCCATTTTTCAGCGATTCAGGCCGATGGCTACAAGACTCTGAATGAGGGCCAAGCCGTCGAGTTCGAGGTTAAGCAGGGCCCCAAGGGCCTGCAGGCAGAACGCGTAGTCGCTCTGTAGCACCCGCCCAAGCGGTCGTTTCGTCTTATCCGGAGGAGGCGTTATGCAGATCCTGTCCGAGGGGCAGACTGTCCGCCACCAGCAGTATGGCCTTGGCACGGTCACGGAATCTAATGTTGAGCGCACGACCATCGACTTCGACAACCATGGCGTGAAGAAGTTCGTCACGTCCATTTGGACCGCCGAACTCGTCGGTGAGCCACCCGAGGGGCGCCCGGTAAAACGCCGCGGCCGCAGAAAACCAGCCAAGAAGTGACGAGCCGGATTACGCTCATCTAGCGCATTGGCAGCTCGATCCGCCTCGATGGGCACCGTAGCTTTGTTCCCAAACAGCACCTTCTTACCAGGCGGGAATTGCGTGGCGGCACGCCGCTACAGTGGCCTTTTGCCCCGGGAGATACTCCACCACAGTGCTGTACCCGCGAGCACGGATGCGACACTGGCCACCTGCGCGTTGGTTAGCCCGAAAAACGACCGTGGGTTGATGCGAATGAATTCGACCATAAACCGTGCCAATCCCGTCAGCAGGAGATAAGTCGCAAACACGCTCCCAGGTCGCCACCAACGCGCCGTGAACCCGGCCCTTTGTGATGCGCGCGCGGCAACCTGCGCTGCTCCAAGCTCCCACAGCATCCAAGCGACTAGGCACCCGACGAGGAATTCGTAAATGGGCGTCGGGTGGACCCTTTCGCTCGTCGGCACAAGTCCGTTCGGAAAGCTCATCCCCCAGGGCAGGGAAGTCGGCACGCCGTAGTCGCCGTCCCCTGATAGCAGACATCCGATGCGCCCGACGCCGTAGCCCAGCGCGGCTGCAGCCGATCCTGCATCGAGCGACTCGAGCAGAGGCACTTTCTGGGCTCGCGCGACTAGCACCCACGCTGCAAATCCCGCGATCAGACCGCCGAACCAGGCGAGCCCATAGCGGCTCAATAGCATTTCGCCAGGATAGGCAAATAGCTCGCGGGGTGTTTCAAGTACGTGGTACAACTTTGCTCCGACAATCCCTGCAAGTGCCGGTACAACGATGAAGATCTCCGCCGTCGCCGAACTCTTGTCCGCAATCTGGCGCCGCGCCATGTCGGCGCGCAGGACATAGTAGGCAACGATCATCGCCACAGCGACCATCAGGCCAAATGTCGGAATTGCGATCGGCCCAATATGTAGGAAGGGAATCACCGCGCGAGTATATCTGATCCGTTTTAGGTCTGCGCTGCTGCGCAATTTTCCTGAGGTGGTTCGGCCGGTCCAGGGCGCCGTACAGAGACTTCAGCCTATCCAGTCGCTCACTCGCGGGCAGTGGGGACAGCAACGCAACCAGGCAATGCCGCGTCTAATAGTGTAGAATCGCTGACGTCCCCCTCGATTCGCGGAGAGGGTGCGAACATGAAGCGTCACGGCTGGTTTCGCCTGCCTTTCGGATGTGCTGTTGTCTTGCTCACGGCTGCCCTCTTTTTGGCGTTCGAACCAGCGCTCGCACAACACGGTGGTGGCGGAGGCCACGCCGGTGGAGGACATTTCGGGGGCAGCAGCCACTTTGCAGGTATAGGCGGTACTCATAGCCGCTCCTCTTCGCATAAGACAGCGAGCCATTCGACTCACGCTCTGCGTGCCGAACCCATCCTGCCACTGGAGGCAGCGAGGCCCTCAGCAAGCTCCGTCGCAGCTCCGACCAAGGAATCTACCCTTTTTCACGCTGCCCCTGAGCACACAACGATCGGCTTCCCACCCGAGCCACCTTCCACATTTCCGACGGCTCCGCTGCGTTCTGCAGGTGCAGGCCCACTGAGCTTTTCGGGCGAAGGTCACCAGATCTGGCAGAATTTCCCGTCTTCAACGACCACGGCCACAACGCCCCCGGTGATGATGCGACCGCCGCAACCTCCGCACATTATCCGGCCGCCGGGCTTCCTGCTCCCGTATTATCCGGCCTGGTTTTTCCCGGCCTACGGATTCTACGGCTTTAGTCCGTTCTTCGGCTGGGGCTGCAGTCCGTTTGATCCGTGGACGTTCGGTTGTGGCGGCCTTGGCTACGGGTATGGATTCGGAGGGTATTATCCGCCGGTTTGGGACCAGAGCGAGCCACCTGCCTCCGATGAAGTCTCGAACGAACCGAGTCCGTCTTTGTGGCAAGATCCGCCGGCCGGAGAAGATTTGCAGGGCAGTGCCGTTTCCACTCCTCTAACGGTGATCTACTTGCGAGACGGCAGCAGTTACGAAGTGACGGACTACTGGTTATCGGACAACAAGCTGCACTACGTCACGAATTATGGTGGCGAGAATTCGGTGACTCTAAATCAGATCGACGCGCAGCGAACAGTCGACGCGAACGCCGCGCACGGCGTCAACTTCACGCTTCACCCCGCACCGCCAGCCTCGCTGACTCCTCCACCTTCGGCCGACAGTGCGCCGCCGGCCACACCGCAGCAATAACGAACTCATCGCTTCATGCGCCGCTGGGCGAGCTGTTCGAGGCTCGGATAGGATTGCGCGGGGACAAATGTCTGCTCCGGTGGCTGCGAACCATCCCGCATTGCCTGCGTGAGCATTTCCAGTGCCTTTTCCATCGTCAGCGAAGTCAGCACCGCGGCACATAGCACACCTTGATCGACCAGAGGCTTCACCTGGCTCGGGACGCCCACACCGGCGCAGGGCACGGCCCGCCACTTCGACCGATCTGGCTCATTCGTGTTTGTTTCGAACGCCTTCCTCGCCCCGAAAATGAAATCGGCGTTTTGCGACACAATCAGTTGCGTCGCATCGGGCCGCCCCATCGACAGGCTGAGCCACGAACACACCGCGTTGTAGGCATTTTCCGCCGTCGATCCTTGTACCTTCAGGGCTTTCAGCTCGATGTTCCTGGGCTTAGCACTTTGGAGTCCTTCGAATCGCCGCGAGGCCAGAGAACTCATCCCGGGTCCGCGAAGGTAGAGAACCAACCCCCCTGTCGGGAACATCGCGCCGATCTGCCGCGCTTGAATCCGGCCCACTTCCACGTGGTCCTGCGATACCAAGAACACAGGGGCTTTGGCCTTCTGACGCAGCGCCGCGAGATATTCCACCTGCGCGTTGCTCACCATCCACCCGATGCCTGCGGCCACCGCCGCCTCCGCCACACGCGGTAGTCCGGCGGCGCTCACCGGTTCGAGAAGGATGCCATCAGGCCGCGATCCCGGTTGCGACTGAATGAATTTCAGCAGTTGCTGGCCTTGGGCCACAGGATCCATATCCGCGCTCACCACCTCCAGCTCGACGCCGAGACGCTCCGCAGTCGCTTTTGCCGCCGCCGTTTGTTCGCGCAGATACATGCTGTCGCCCGGGATCGACAGCACACATCGCCATTTCTTCATGGCTGCTCCCAAGATTCCGTTTCGGTTTGGCCACCCAGGGGAGAGAATGAGCCCAATTAAAGGATCATCCGGATGATCTTTTTACGCAATCGATAAAACGACCGGTTGTGCCGTTCTCGTCCCATGCCCAGTGCGGATCGCACACAGCGCTTGAACCGAGAAATGGCCGGCGAACCCTTGCACAACCACCAGGTTTCGTTTAGAAGAAGAAGGCGTAACTCGGCTGCGTTAACATAGCTCTCGACATGCTTCGGGATTGTTCGTTCGCGCTCGTGGCGGTTCTTTGTGTCGCGCTTTCTTGTGTCGAGGTTCGCGGGCAAGCGCCTCCCAGCCGGGCGTCGTCATCATCCGCACAAGTCCAGACACCGGCCCCCACGCAATCGGCGCCGCCCGCGCAGGAGTCTCCCACTCCCACCAATCCGGGTTCGTCGTCGACCCAGTCACCGACACAGGCACCAGTCCCGCACACAATCTCGGTCAGCTTCGACTACGACTTCGATCGGACACCTGCATGCACGGAGAAGATCACCCGTCGCTGCGTTCAGAAGTTTGTGATTTATGACATTTCGTCAGGCGCAAACCACGCCTATCCGATTGGCACCGTGGCTCTACCGGATCACCCCTACGGCCAGAGGCGGGCCATTGTCGGCAAGACCGATCCGCACGTCTTTGAATCCGGCAGGCATCTTATCGCCATCAGCGCGCAGGAGCCGGAACCGCAGCCGCACCCGCTCGAATCGAACACCGTCGGATGCACCAGTTGCACCACCTGGGTCAACATCCCTTAGCGGCGAGACAGATCTCGGGGCGTTTCTCGCTTCCGCGCCCGGCTACGACGTCACGCCATCCGCGGGAGCTGCTGCGTCATGCAATGAATCGTACCGAGGCCCAGAACCAGATCACGGCAATAGATCGGGATGATTTCCCGGCCGGGGAAAACCGACGCGAGTGTGTTGAGCGCAACCCGATCCGCAGGATCGTTAAACGTCGGGACCAACACGATCCCATTGGCGACATAGAAATTGGCGTAGCTCGCTGGCAAGCGCTGCCCTGCAAAATAAACGGGGCGGGGCATCGGCAACCTCTCGACGCGCAGCGGCTGGCCGTCTTGATCTTTCATCTCGCGCAGCAGGGCAAGGTTTTCCTCGAGCGACTGGTAATTCACCTCCGTAGGATCGTTCTCCACGACTGTCACCACCGTCTTCTCGTCGACGAACCGCGCAAGATCGTCGATGTGCCCGTGCGTGTCGTCGCCCGCGATCCCGTTGTGCAGCCACAGCACATTCGTCACACCCAGGTATTTTTTGAACACCTGTGCGTAGTCGTATTTCGTGTATCCCGGATTTCGCGACTGAACTCGGCTCAGCAGACATTCTTCCGTTGTCAGCATCGTGCCGCGGCCGTTCACATCAATGGCGCCCCCTTCCAGAACGACACGACGCTTTTTGTGTTCAGGCACAAGCAGCGGTCTCCGGAGCTTGCGATTCGCCAGCGCGACGACGCGCGCATCCTTCTTATGGTCGTCGTACTTCGCCCACCCGTTAAACTCGAAATGCAGCAGTACGCCACTGGGAGGCGCTGAGTCATTCTGAGCGTCGAGCGCGAGCGGAGCCAAGGGAAGGGTCCCGTTTCCATCGGCCGGCGCGACATTTTCCATCGAAAATTTCCCCGGTTGCGACGGTACCCCGGCTCCGGATTCCTCTTTCGGCACGACCACTGCAATCGGCCCTGAATCCCGCATCCATCCGCGGTCGGTGGGAACGTGAAAAAATGTGAGGGCGTCGATGGGCGCTCCGGCCTTATCGAGGACGGCCTTGGCCCGATTCTCGCTCACCTGGTCTTCGACAATCAAAAACACGCGCTCGACCGCCGCCAAATGCCGAACGATTTCCGCAAACGCCCAGGGAATCGGCGAAAACTTCCCGGGCCAGTCGGTTAGCTCGTGCGGCCAGCTCAGCCAGGTTGCTTCATGCGGCTCCCACTCGGCGGGCATCCGAAACGTGGTGTTTGGTGGGATCGTGCCGGATTCTCTGCGGATCATTTCCCGAGCCAGCGGCTGAGGATCGGCTCATACGCGTCAACGCGGCGATCGCGCAGAAACGGCCAATTGCGCCGCGTGTCCTCACTCTTAGCGGGGTCGCATTCGACGACGAGCACTTCCTCTTGATCGTTCGACGCTTCGGCAACCACCTGCCCGAACGGATCCGCCACGAAGGAGTTCCCCCAGAAATCAATCCCCGGATCTCCCTTGGCCGGATCGCCTTCATAACCTACGCGATTTACGACTGCGACATAGACGCCGTTGGCGATTGCATGGCCGCGCTGAATGGTGCGCCAGGCATCGAGTTGCGCCGCGCCGAATTCGGCTTTCTCCTTGGGATGCCAGCCGATACTCGTGGGATAAAAAATCACGCCCGCACCGCCCAGAGAAACCGCGCGCGCGCCCTCCGGGTACCACTGATCCCAGCAAATCTGCACGGCGATACGACCGTAGCGCGTATCGAAGTTGGGAAAACCGAGATCGCCCGGCGTGAAATAGAATTTTTCATAGTAAAGGGGATCGTCGGGGATGTGCATCTTGCGGTACTTACCGAGGAAGCTGCCGTCCGTGTCGATCACCGCGCAGGTGTTGTGGTAGACCCCCGCCGCGCGCCGCTCGAAAAGGGAAGCGACGATCGCGACCTTATTCTCGCGCGCCACTTTCGCGAGCGCATCGGTCGTCGGGCCCGGAACGGCTTCGGCGAGATCGAAAAGCTCGGCATCTTCTCTTCGGCAAAAA